>ERZ779840.451-NODE-451-length-48734-cov-13.015962_pt1 | contig 48734 bp, 43 predicted proteins | sample MGYA00511561_ERZ779840 | MGnify/ENA primary metagenome ERZ779840 (study PRJEB29588, sample SAMEA2162036) | human gut metagenome | biome: human gut; feature: human-associated habitat; material: faeces | place: Denmark | collected 2008/2010 ...
CGTTCCTGCTCATGGAGTCTGGAGTCATCCGCCTTATAATGAGATACAGTTTTGGTGGATTGCAGGGAGTCCGGATGCACCCGCCTCTCGCCGTGAAATAACAGAACGTTTACAATGTCAGCAAAGACGTCCTCGTAATCTGCAAGCAGCTTTTCTGAAATATCTTTCTCTCCCAAAGAGTGCTCCTTTCTGTAGAAAACAGCATATCCGGGGAATGTCGGAAATCAGAATGGAGTGTGATGAAAATGTTGTGCAGAACAAGTTACTTCTCGTATATTTTCCCTATTATATGCCGCTTTTCGTTGAATTTCAATAACAGAATCTAAGATGTTTTGTTCATTGAAAATAAAATGAAATTTTGAAAGGTCAGATGAAAGCTTATTGATCAATGCAGATCTCAAAGCTTTCCTATCAGATTTTGTTTCTGAGAATGTACGATCGTTTTCTGACTTGCAATGATTGTAACATCCTGTTATGGAAATGTCGAGAGGAAATGCTGTTTTTTCTTGATTTCGTCATTGTATATGATTTAATGGGGAAAATAGAGACAAATATTAGTTGAAAATAGAGAATTTGCCGTTTCAGACACGGCAGAGTCATAAAAATGCCGTGTCTGGGGCGGCATGCGTTTGCTACGGGAAAGAGTATATATTATACTAATGATATTGGGATCGAAAGATATTTTACCCCCAACGGATGTAAAGAGAGTCTGATGGAAATGTTTATAGTGACCGGAGGGGAAACGTGCAGATTACAGATAAGTTAATGAAACCATTGACAGAGGTAAAGTATCTAAATGCAGATAATGTGAGCAGATACCGCTGCATTATGCGCATTTTTTTTGATAATTACGAAAAGCTCCGTTATTGGCTATATCAGGAGGATGTGTTTGAAGAATTAAAAAAAGATCCGCATTTTGAGGATTACCGGATGGAGCAATGCCAGCAGGATCTGGCGATGCTGACAGAGTGGAAGAATTTAAATACGATTCAGGATACCAGAAAAGTGGCATCCATTGAGGAATTTAAAAACAAAAAATTCCGTTATCAGATGTCAGAATATAGTGTTGAGATTGAGCGTCTGGTGGTTCGTCTGGAGAATCTGTTTGTGGAGGGAGCCTCGCTGGAGCCGACACTTTTGGAACGTATCCGGCGGCATGTGGAACGATTCCCGGCAATGGCAGAGAAGGATACGGGAGAGGTATATACCTGGTGGATGGATCTGAATAATGATTTTGTGCGGTTAAATCAGAATTATCAGGATTAATGGATCTTGGGAATCGGGGTATTATACCGGAGGAAAATAATATCTTTCCAGCATATAAAAAACAGAAAGGCTTTTTGTCTGTGGGAATTCTGATCGATGAAGTTTCAAATTATGTCATGCTTTCCGGGGTAAACATACGTAAAAGTAATGGAGAGTTTCATGCGGGAATGCATGGATTCTGTGTGGAGCAGGATATGGTGCAGATTCCGTTGGCATCTATGGTAGAGTGGAAGAAAATTTTATGTCCACACAATAAGCTGTTCATTGTGGAAAACCCATCGGTATTTGCAATGCTTTGTGAAATTAACACAGGAAATCATGCTTTTATGTGCATGAATGGCCAGCCCCGGCTGGCAGGGCTGAATGTATTGGAAGTTTGCGGTGCATCCGGTGTGGAAGTTTATTATGCCGGAGATTTTGATCCGGAGGGCTTGCTGATCGCACAGAAGCTGCATGATTTTTACAAGGGAGTATTTCACTATTGGCATTTATCGGTAGAGGATTATATGGAATGCAGATCGGATCGGCAGATCAGTGCAAAAAGATTGAAAGCACTGGACAAAATTGTTGATCCAGTGCTTCAATCGGTGGCTGCCAGAGTAAAGGATCTGCAGACAGCCGGCTATCAGGAGGGATTAGTTAAGCGATATCAGGAGGATGTTTTACAGCTCTGTTGATATCAGCTCAAAAGAGATGCTGTGCATCGTCAAACCACCTTGTGCAAAGAAGAGACGCAGGTTGGTATATTTGGAGAACAGAGGAATCTCTGTTTCATAGGAAACAGGCAGACCGTTTGTGCCGTTCCATGTAAATGTTCCATATGCCGTTCCCAGACTAAAGAGGGTGACAGGGATCTGTGCCACCTCGCTCTGTGTAGAGCTGGCAGTCAGCGTCATCTTATAACGTCCCATGGTTTTGATATCAAGACCAAAGCTGTGGTTTGTCCCTTTATTGGTACAGATATCCGTCAGATCAATGGTAAGTTTTCCGTCGAGCTCATAGAATTTTACGGAGGACTCGTCAACATCGGATTCATCTGCCGGACGGTTGATAATATCAATTTTTGTTTCGGTGCCTTCCAGACGTGCCATCGCCTGTGTGTTCATGAGGAAACGGCAGATATTCGCAGCATTTCTCTGAAGCTCGCTGCGCTGCAGAGTACCATTTTCCAAAGAGGCAAGAATATTATCATCATTTTCTGCACCAATGGCACATACCATATATACATCATTTTGGGCGATCGCCATAGCGGCAAAATCTGACTTATCCACTGCCTGGCCGCGGCGGTTGATGTTGGCCCACCAGTCTGTCATGGTAAAGCCGGTAAAGCCCCAGTCATTTCGCAGGATCTGTGTTGTGAGATCAAAGTTTCCGGCCGTCCAGACTCCGTTAATTGGTCCATAGGTGGTCATAACAGAATCGGCATGTCCTTCTTTGACAGCAATCTCGAAGCCCTTCAGATAAATCTCTCTCAGGGCACGTTCTGAGATGACGCCGTTGGTATCATGACGGTTCGTCTCCTGATTATTGCCGCAGAAGTGCTTGATCGTGCCGGTGACACCGGACTGATGGAGTCCGTGAAGCTGGGCAGATGCAATGGTTCCGGTCAGATAAGGATCTTCTGAAAAATATTCAAAGTTTCTGCCGTTTAACGGATGACGGTGAATATTCATTCCCGGTCCCAAGAGGCAGTCCACCTTATTTGCGATCATTTCAAGACCGGTCTGGGCAAAAAGCTCTGTGAGCAGTGTCCGATTAAAGGTACACGCCATCATTGTGCCGTTTGGCAGACTGAATGCTTTGGTGCCGCAGTCAAGGCGCATGCCGGAAGGACCATCATCGCAGCAGCCGCAGGGAACGCCAAGGGATTCCAGCTCTGGGGAAACACCGCCGAATGCGGAAGCAGTACCGGCAGTGACTCTTGGGCTGTTCATACCCTCTCCGCGGATCATACAGGCGAGATCGTAATCGGTCATCTGGGCAATAAATTCTTCCATGGTGTGGGTGCCTTTTCGGACATCACAGAGGCGGATGCCCTGATCGCCGGTAAATGGGATTTCCTTCGGAAGATTTTCAAGACGGCGTTGTACTTCGTCCACTTCAGAAAGAGGCACGGCTTCCATCTGTGGCTCGTATCCGTCTGCTGTCTGTACCGGCTTGATGCGTTCAAATGCCTCTACGGGAGCAAGAGCCTGTTGGTGGCTGGAAATCACAAGTGTACCATTTTGTGTACAGGTATATGTTTTCACGGCATGCCGGACATCTGTTCCTACATAGAAATGATAGTCTCCTTCTTCCAGAATAAAGCAGTGAGCATGGCCGGAAATGCCGGAGTCATCATAGGATGCAGTCTGGGTCTTGCTGACAGAGATGGTCACAGTCTGGGATTCGCCCGGTGACAGTGTATTTGTCTTTTCGTAGCCACACAATACACGGACCGGTTTGCCGAGTTTGCCCTGAGGTGCTTCGCAGTAGATCTGCACAACTTCTTTGCCGGAGCAGCTTCCGGTATTGGTGACGGTTATAATAAAGTCCCATTTGTTGGACAGCTCCGTGATGTCGTTTGTCTTAATCTGAAAAGTGGTATAAGAGAGTCCGAAACCGAAAGGATACAATACCTTATCCGGGGCAAATGTTTCAAAATAGCGGTATCCCACATAGATATCCTCGGAATAAAAATTTCGCACAGGATCACCGAAGTAAGGAGCGGATGGATAATCTTCAACATGTTTTGCAATGGTATCTGTCAGCTTGCCGCATGGACTGATCTTGCCGGTCAGAACATCCGCTGTGCCGGTACCGCCTGTCATTCCGCCCTGCCATACATATAAAATAGCGTCGGGGGCAATCTCCAGAAGCTCATTCATATCAATAATATTTCCCACGTTTAACAGGACGATCATTTTTGAAAAATGGCGGCGTACGGTGGTGAGCATTTGTTTCTCGTCAGAAGATAAAAGGAAGGAACCTTCTGTGAGGGAATTGTCCTGTTCCTCCCCGGCGGTACGACCGATCACTGCAATGGCCGTCTGACAGCGTTTGGCAGCGCGGGCGGCAAGAGAGTCCTCCAGAGGCATTTCCTTCTGGGACCAGGGTTCTTTGCCCCAGCCGTCTCCGAGGTCAAAGGGATTTTCATTATCCCATTTATGGTACACATCCAAGAGTTCCTGATTTAATTTTATGCCGCTTTCCTGCAGACCATCTACAATATTTGTTACCTTGGAAACATTAACCATGCCGCCGGAGCCGGTACCGCTTTTATAATAATGAAACTGAATCCGGCCAAATAATGCAATCTCCTCATGGGGCTTCAAAGGAAGAGCCTGATGCTCATTTTTCAGCATCACAATTCCCTCGGAAACTACATGGGCCGCTGTTTTCAGATATTTGTCCCAGTCAAGTGTTTTTGTTGTCTGTATCATAAAATAACCTTACCTTTCTTGCTTATATTTCCACAGCAATGCAAATGCGGTGCAGCACCTGCAATAGAATCTCATATCATCTTATCTGTAACCCTCCGTATGGTCAAGGAAAAACAAAATAATTTACTGAAAATTAACATATTACCCTCATTTAAATTGTTATTATTCAGTATTTCATTCATATATTGTATTTGTGCCGGTTTTACGGTATGATTTTGTCTATATATGCCGCAGAAATGGGAAAATGATTACAGATCATATCTTGATTTCGTGGCATGGGACATCGTGTATGAATGGAAGAAGAAGGAGGAATGTATGACAAATTACATATTGATCGTTACGGTGATCATTTTATTGTGTCTGTTTTTAAATAAGCTGTCATCAAAAATCGGTATTCCTGTTTTATTGGCGTTTATTATACTTGGAATGCTTTTTGGAACCGATGGTCTGTTAAAGATTTCTTTTGATAATTACAGGATTGCGGAGGAGATCTGCACGGTTTCCTTGATATTTATTATGTTTTACGGTGGATTTGGTACCAACTGGAAACAAGCGAAACCTGTAGCAGGAAAGGCAGTGCTGCTTTCGACGGTGGGAGTGCTTCTGACGGCAGTGACAACCGGATTTTTCTGCTATGGCGTTCTTCATTTCCGGTTTTGGGAAAGTATGCTGATCGGTGCGGTTTTAAGCTCTACGGATGCCGCTTCGGTGTTTTCGATTCTTCGTTCCAGACAGCTCAATTTAAAGGACAATACCGCGTCTATGCTGGAGATGGAGAGTGGCAGTAATGATCCGTGTTCTTATATGCTGACCGTGATCATTCTGGCAGTGATGAAGGGAGGCTTTACCGGAGGAAGCCTGTTACGTCTGATAGTACTGCAGCTGGTATTTGGTATTCTGATCGGAGTGATCGTAGCGGCATTTGGGGCATGGGTACTGTCACAGATGAAAAATACCGGTGATGGTGTGGATACGATCTTTGTGTTCAGCATGGCACTGCTTGCGTATGCCGGGGCAGCTGTACTGGGGGGCAATGGATATCTGTCCACGTATCTGGCAGGATTGATCTTGGGGAATCGTCCCCTCCATAATAAGAAGTCATTGGTGCATTTTTTTGATGGACTCACCGGACTGATGCAGATGCTGATCTTTTTTCTGCTGGGACTTCTGGCATTTCCGTCCGCTCTGCCGGGAATCATTCCGGTAGCGTTTGCCATTGCATTATTCCTGACATTTGTGGCAAGACCGGTTTCCGTATTTGCTATTCTGACACTGTTTCGCTGCCCGGTGCGTCAGCAGCTTCTGGTCGCATGGTCGGGGCTTCGGGGGGCTGCATCCATTGTATTTGCCATTCTGGCAACTGTGGATCCGGCATACACCAAAAATGATCTCTTTCATATCGTAATATTTATCGTGCTGTTTTCCATCAGTATTCAGGGTTCCCTGTTGGGATTTATGGCACGCAGGCTGGATATGATCGATGACAGGAATAATGTCATGAAGACCTTCAGTGATTATTCGGAGGAAGTGCCGGTGGAGTTTGTGAAGATTGCGGTAAAAAAGAATCATCCATGGAGCGGCAAAAAGATCAGGGATATTGTTTCGCTGCCGGATCTGCTGCTGGTATTGATCCTGCGGGGAGAGGAGCGTATCGTGCCGAATGGTGACACGGTGATCCGGGAAGGTGACCGTATCGTGCTGAGCGCATTGTCGCCGGAGGAGCATTTAGGACTGTACTTGTCAGAAATTTCGATTGATAAAGAGAGCCCGTGGATCGGTCTGCCTCTTTCCAGAGTGAAGCTGGAGGAAGGGAGTCTGGTGCTTGTCCTGATGCGGGAGGATCAGGTGAAAATACCAAATGGAAATACGGTGATCCGTGAAAATGATATTCTTGTGGTGAGTCAGGTGTGAGCGGACTGTATCTACGGGAAGCGGATAAATTTTGCTATATTGATCAATACAAGGCCTCTTATTGATAATGTTTTTCGATAAGAGGTTTTTTCTTGATTTCTCTGAAATGAGAGTGTATAAAAAAAGTTAAACCCATCAAAGAGTATTTATTCAGAATAGGAGGCAAAATTTATGTTAGATTGTTTGAAGAAGATTGATAAGGCAAAGACCGGCATTTTTGCAGCCGGTGTATTGTTTGGTACAGCTGGTGTTAAGATCCTTGCAAGTGATGATGCAAAGAAGCTTTACACAAACTGCACTGCAGCAGTTCTGCGTGCGAAGGAGTGTGTATTAAAGACTGCCACCACTGTTCAGGAAAATGCAGAGGACATTTATGCAGAGGCAAAGCAGATCAATGAGGATCGTGCAGCGCAGGCAGAGGAGTTTGAGGACGAGGCTTCTGAGGAGGAGTCTTTTGAGGAAGTGACAGAAGAGTAATGGATGAAACGGGGAATTTAAATGAAATTTCAAATCAAACATGAAATTAAGGGAAGGATCCGTATTCATGCCGCACAGACAAGAATGACCTTTGCCCAGGCAGACACGCTTCAATATTATCTGACGGGTTATGATTTTATTCAGAATGTAAAGATTCAGGAGAGAACCTGTGATGTAACCATCTGCTTTTCGGGAGACAGAGAAGATGTGATACACGCATTACGTCGGTTCTCCTATGAGCGCATTGAGGTACCAGAGGATTTTATTAAAAATTCCGGGCGGGAAATGAACCGTTTTTACTGGGACAAATTAATGGATCAGGTGATCTTACATTACGGAACCAAAATTTTTCTGCCAATGTCCATACGGGCCGGGATCGCAACCGTGAAGTCGGTGAAGTATATCTGGGAAGGGTTATGTACTCTGGCCAAGGGAAAGATTGAGGTGCCGGTTCTGGATGGCACGGCGATCGGTGTATCTGTTTTCCGTGGAGATCATACCACAGCAAGCTCAGTGATGTTCCTTTTGAGCATTGGAGAGATTCTGGAGGAATGGACTCACAAGAAGTCTGTCGGAGATCTGGCGCGTAGCATGTCCTTAAATATCAGCAAGGTCTGGGTACTGCGGGATGGCAGAGAAGAGCTGGAGGAGGTTACCTCTGTACAGGCGGGAGACCAGGTTGTGATCCATATGGGCAATGTGATCCCGTTTGATGGTGATGTGGTCGCTGGAGAGGCTATGGTCAATCAGGCATCCATGACCGGAGAATCGAATCCGGTACGCAAAGCAGAGGGCGGCTACGCCTATGCAGGTACTGTTGTGGAGGAAGGCGGGATTACCATCCGGGTCAGGGAGGCAAACGGATCCAGCAAGTATGAAAAGATCATGACTATGATCGAGGAATCTGAAAAGCTGAAATCCTCCCTGGAGGGTAAGGCGGCGCATCTGGCGGATCGTCTGGTGCCGTACACCTTTGCAGGTACAGGTCTTGTCTGGCTGCTCACGCGCAATACCACTAAGGCATTGTCTGTTCTGATGGTAGATTTTTCCTGTGCATTAAAGCTTGCTATGCCGCTGACGGTATTATCAGCGATCCGCGAGGCAAGTACATATGATATTACCGTTAAGGGCGGAAAATATCTGGAGGCAATGGCAGAGGCGGATACGATCGTGTTTGATAAAACAGGCACACTGACAAAGGCACAGCCTACCGTCGTGGATGTGATCTCCTTCAACGGACAGACATCTGATGAGCTTCTTCGGATCGCAGCCTGTCTGGAAGAGCATTTTCCTCATTCCATGGCAAAGGCGGTTGTGAATAAGGCAATAGAACGCAATCTGGTTCATGAGGAGCTTCATTCCAAAGTGGAATATATTGTTGCCCACGGCATTTATTCGACACTGGAGAGCAGGAAGGTCATCATCGGCAGTTACCATTTTGTCTTTGAGGATGAAAATGCAAAGATCCCGGAGGACAAAAAGCAGCTTTTTGAGGAGCTTCCGGAGCAGTATTCTCATTTGTATATGGCGATTGACGGACTGCTTGCGGCAGTCATCTGTATTGAGGATCCGCTTCGCAAGGAGGCACCGGAGGTGATCCGCCGGTTGAAGCAGTACGGTATCTCTAAGGTGGTTATGATGACCGGAGACAGTGACCGGATCGCATCGACGATCGCCGATAAGGTGGGCGTGGATGAGTATTATTCCGAGGTGTTGCCGGAGGATAAGGCAAAGTTTGTGGAAAAGGAAAAGAATGCCGGACGAAAGGTTATTATGATCGGAGACGGCATCAATGATTCTCCTGCGTTGTCCGAGGCAAGCGTTGGCATTGCCATTAGTGACGGAGCAGAGATTGCCAGAGAGATTGCTGATGTCACCATCAGTGCCGATGATCTCTATGAGATTGCGACATTGAAGCAGCTCAGTGATGCGATGGTGCGCAGGATCAACAAGAATTATCGTCTGATCGTCGGCATCAACACATGCCTGATCGTACTTGGCATTGCCGGAATATTCCAGCCGACCATGTCAGCGCTGTTCCATAACACCTCTACGATCCTGATCAGTCTGAAGAGTATGAATAATCTGCTGGATCAGGAGGAGACGCAGACAATACAATAAAATATTAATTATTTTTGGGATAATTTCAAATAATATAACTTGTTGCGAGGGCGTAATGGTGGTATATTACGCCGTAACAGGTTATTTTTTTGTTTTATGGGAACAGAAAATTGTTTATGGAGATGCAGGGAGGATGGATCATGGATGTGTTTGATATTATAGGACCGGTAATGGTGGGTCCCAGCAGTTCCCATACTGCGGGGGCAGTGAGGATCGGTTATGTGGGACAGAAGCTTCTGGCGGAACCGGTGGTAAAGGCAAGGATCGGTCTGTATGGTTCCTTTTGGTCTACCGGGAAGGGACATGGTACGGATCGTGCGATCGTGGCAGGGCTGATGGGCTGGGAACTGGATGACCGCAGGATTCCGGGGAGTCTGGAGTACGCCAGGGAAGCAGGAGTGGAGATTTCCTTTTATCAGGCGGACCTTAAGGATGCCCATCCCAACACGGCGATACTCCATATGACAGGTGCCGGGGGCCGGGAGCTGGAGGTAGTTGCCGCATCCATTGGCGGAGGCCGTATCCGGATCTGTGAGGTGGATGGATTGACGGTGAATGTGTGCGGAGAACATCCTACATTGATCGTCCATAATCTGGATCAGCCGGGACATGTGGCTGAGGTAACTTCCATGCTGAGTCATAAATCCGTAAATATTGCAACGCTGCAGCTTTACCGGAATGCCCGCGGCGGCAATGCAGTTATGGTACTGGAATGTGATCAGGAGATTCCGCCGGAGTCCATCAAATGGCTGGAACACCTGGAGGGTGTGATCAAGGTAACATATTTGAATTTGTGATTAAGGAAAGGCTTGGTTATCAGTATGTTTGAATCATTGCAGCAGATGCAGGAAATATGTGAGGAAAAAGGGATTTCCTTTTGGGAGCTTGTGATGCAGGAGGAAGTTAATGAAAAGCAGAGTACCCCGGAGGAGGTCTTTGATATGATGCAGGAGATGTATCATGCCATGGTACTGGCAGATGAAGGATATCAGCAGGAAAAATCCTCCAGTGGTATGGTTGGCGGGGCAGGGGCTTTAATGGCTGGGTGGAACCGCAACGGAAAAACATTAGCAGGCCCGTTTTTGGGACAGGTGATGGAACGTGCATTGAAGATGGCAGAGTCCAATGCCTGCATGAAACGTATTGTGGCGGCACCGACGGCAGGCTCCTGTGGTGTTCTTCCGGCAGTTCTGATCACATATCAGAAGGAAGAAAACTGTCCGGAGGAAGAAGTTGTGAAGGCTTTGTTTGTATCTGCCGGGATCGGTGGGATCATTGCGGGACGTGCATCCATTGCCGGAGCACAGGGAGGCTGTCAGGCGGAGATCGGATCTGCCAGTGCGATGGCGGCCGGTGCCCTGACATTTCTAAGAGGTGGAAATCTGCAGCAGATCTATGAGGCAGCGGCACTGGCCTTAAAGGGGCTTTTGGGACTGGTGTGTGATCCGGTGGCCGGTCTGGTGGAAGTACCCTGTGTCAAAAGAAATGTGATCGGAGCAGTCAATGCGGTGACCTGCAGCGATATGGCAATGGCAGGGATCTGTTCCTTTATCCCGGTGGATCAGGTGATCGATGCCATGGATGAGATCGGGCGTAATATGCCGTGTCAGTACCGGGAGACCAGCGAAGGTGGCCTGGCGGCAACACCGGCAGGGAAGGCAGTTACATTATAAATCATCGGAAAAATAATCCATAATGAGACATAAAGTATCATTATTTTCTCCGAATCCGTTGACTTCTTATATAAACGATGTTATATTTTGATATATAGTGGCTGCACTATGCACGAATGTGTTGAAAAATGCACGAAAGGCATATGAATGCACCTAAAATGAATATAAAAGAAAGAAGGCATGTGAAAGGAGAAATGTGTATGAAGAAATTTTTTAAGCGACGAGGAAAGAAACTGACTGCTGTGGCGACAGTATTTGTGTTGCTGTGTACTGCCGGTGTGATTCCGGAGAATGTATTACAGGTAGCGGTGGCAGAGACCGAAACCGGTGGAATGAAGGGGACAATGCCACCGGAGTATCCGGTTACGAATACATTGCCGAATGTTCCTTTTGCTACACAGTATTTAAGGGAGGTGCCATTGCCGGAAGGCTGGAAATGGTCGGATGAGTACGATGAAAACGAGGAATTAGAGGCAGGAAACAATTCTTTTTATTGGGCAGAATATACGGGAAGTGATAAGGAATGTTATGAAGAACAGTATCAGACTGCATATTTGACGGTATACAGAGACAGATGTGATCATCCCCAGGATAAGATGATATTATATAAGGCCGCCACCGCTTCTGCGATCACAGAGAACCTCACATATGCAAAATGTGAGGAGTGTAATGAATATTTCTTAAATCCGAAGGAGAATAGGGAATATTCATCCGTGGAAGAGGCAGATATATCGGTGGTTCCTGTAGTGGACTGTACGGAAAGAGCAGAAATACATGTAAATTATGGAACGGCACTGAAGGATCTGGATCTGATCCATCTGAAGAAGGCGGGGGTTCTTTCGGATCAGGAAAGTGTTGTCAAGGCAAATAGATTGTTAGTCCAGAATGTATGGTATAGAAAAGATGAAAATTCGAAGCAGGATGACTACTTTGGCAGGGGTGACTTTGCGGCATCATTGGATGGCACAGTGGAGATTACCGGGGAAGAGAAATCATTAGGAAGTATAAGCAGCAATAAGACATTGGAGCCGGGAGAGTATACACTGGATCTTGTTATGAAGGTGGGAGAACAGAATGTTCATGTGCTGCGTACAATTTTTGTTGATAAAATAGATCTTTCCAAATATTCGGACTACAATCTCAAGATCACGGTTAATGACAAGGAACTTTCGGATGAACCGATTTCCTGCGATTATACGAAAGAAGCAGTAAGACCGACGGTAGGAATTGTTGATGTGAAAACAAATGAGTCATTAATATGGAATGTTTACTTTACTTATGATTATATTAACAACGTAGAGGTAGCAGAATGGGATGAGGAAAATGCGCCGACGATCATCGTTCGGGGAATTGGTGATCATTATACCGGAGAACTGCGGATTCCATTTACGATCAAGAAATCGAAACAGCCGGATATGCCGAATTCCACATTGTATGCTTCGTATATTTCCAAGGTGGTAGGCGAGGTTGAATTGAGTGGCGGATGGGAATGGGCATCCGGAGACCGTGAAAAGGCATTGGCAGTAGGAGAATTTGTGCAGGCTACGGCTGAGTATACCGGAAATGACAAGGATCTGTATGAAACAATTGTGCGGGAAGTAACCATTATCCGAAAAGAATGTGATCATGGGTGGGATTGGGAGCTTCGAAATGAGGTGACGGAATCTACTTGTGAGAATGGATATTCCGGAGACTACTTCTGCAAGGCGTGCGGTGAACTGATGGAAGAGGGAGAAACGATCTATGCACCTCATGAACTGGAATTTGTAGAGGGAAAGCCGGCAACGGATACGACATCTGGAAATTATCCATACTATGTATGTCATAAATGCGGAAAATATTTTGAGGATGCGGATGCGGAATGGGAAACGACGTTGGAAAAGGTGACAATTCCGGTAAGGACAACATCGGCACCGAGCGTGACACCGATACCGACGCAGACAGTGGAGGAGGCAGAAACGCCGGGGCAGACACCGGATCCAGTGCAGGAAACAGCAACGGTGGCTCCAACAACTGTGCCGTCGGGCAATCCGTCAGTAAGTACAGCCCCGGTGGCTGATCCAACGAAAGAACCGTCAGCGAGCACAGCCCCAGTGGCTGATCCGACGAAAGAACCATTAGTGACTGTGGCTCCAACCGGTATACCGGGGCAGATACCGGCAACGAAAGTTCCGACCGGAAAGCCGTCAGAAACACCGGTCGCAGAGCCAACGGATGCTCCGGATCCGCTGCCATCGGATACGGCAACGCCGGGGCAGAGTATGACTCCTGTTCCGGAAATAAGTCAGGCTCCGGCGGCTGCGGTTCCGTTACCGTCGGCGGCACCGAAGCAGACACCGTCAGCATCACCGGCCGGTCAAAGCAAGAAACCTGCAAGGGTTGGAAAAATTATAAAGGATTCGCAGGGAAACCGTTATAAAGTAACCAGTTCCAACCGGAGAAAGCCGACAGTAAAATTTTATTCTCCGGGAGCAAAGGTGAAAAAAGTTGTCATTTCGGAACGTGTTCGGATTGATGGAATTAACTACTATGTAACGGCACTGGGCAGCAGAGCCTTTGAGAGAAACAGAAAGGTCACAAGTGTACGGCTTGGAGGTAAAGTGAATACCATTGGGGACAGAGCTTTTCGAAATTGCAGAAAGCTGCGGGAGCTTTATATCCAATGTACGAAGCTGAAGCCTGGTGATATTGGCAACAGAGTCTTTGATGGAGTCTGCAGTGGTGTGAGAGTTTCTGTGCCGAGAAGCAAGCTGGAAGAGTACCGGAAAATGCTTCAGGATAAGGGGCTGAAAAAGACAGTTCCGGTAACTTATGGAAAAATCAAATAATTTATCATTTTAAATACTATCGGATCAGATAGAAAGCAGGCGAATGACCTATATAAATAAGGGGTTCGCCTGCTTTGTTTTATATATATGACATGATTTCCTGTTTTCCTGCACTTGCACTTGAGAATAAAAAAGCATCTGTGATATACTTTGGTTTGGAGCAGGTTGTAAAGGAGTAAATTTGGTGAGCGAAATATGATTTGTGGAGGATAACATTCACATCATTTCAAATAAAGAGGGATGAGAGATGTTTGCGAGAAAATACATACGATGGATCAGCAGGATATTAATCATAGCATTATTGATATCAGGAAATTTTTGGGGAAATCCGGTTTTCCGGAGGGCTTCTGCGGCGGAAAAGCAGGTTTCTTATCGCAATGTGATCTATATGTTGGATGAGAATAACAAAGATCCACAGGGGATTTATTATCATATATCAGGGGATGAGGCTATGGTGGGAGATACATCCTTTGGAGCCGCAGATTATCAGGGAGCGGGAGATGGTGTTGTGATCATTCCGGATGCTGTTTCCAAGGATGGCAAAGTGTATGACGTCACGAATATCAGCTCTTATGCTTTTAACCGATGCAGCAAGCTGAGAGAGATAACCGTTGGTGATAATGTTCAGAAGATCAGTGAGGGTGCTTTTTGTCTTTCCGGCCTGAGTAAAATTCATATTGGAAAGCAGGTTCAGCAGATTGAAACAACATGGCTGGTTCCTTTTGAGGGGACAAAGCTGGAGGAGATTACGATTGACCCGGAGAATACATTTTACACAGTAAAAGATGGTGTTTTGTTTACGGCGGATATGTCAGAGCTGGTGCGTTATCCCAGCCGGGATCCACGAACAGAGTACAAGATTCCGGACAGTGTTACAAAAATTTCCCAGTATGCTTTTGAATCCGTGCGCAATGTAAAGAATATGGTACTTCCTTCCGGAGTAGAGGAGATCGGTGCGGCAGCCTTTGAGGCATCCACTGCATTGTACCCGGTGCAGGATCTGCGTAATGTAAAACGGCTTGGGGCTATGGCATTTGCGGATGTGAAAAATCTCAAGATGATCCTTTTGGGAGAAAATCTGCAGATCTATATGGGAAAAGCGTATCAAAATACCAATCAGATTATCATTCGTTCCGGTATTGAATCGTTGTATCTGCCGGATGGAACAAAAACAAGCTATGAAGTGCTGAACGGATGCGATGGTGTCAGAAGTGTGGTTTTTGGAAAAGGCATGACGCTGCATAAAGGGGACGGTGCCTATTGCAAGAAATTGGAGACTATAATTTTGCCGGAGGATCTTACAGAAATCCCTGAAAATTTCGCAAAAGGCTGTACCTCGCTGAAAAGTATATACATTCCGGAGACTGTGACAAAAATCGGAGAAAATGCATTTCAGGATGATGCGGTTGTACTGTACGGAAAAAAGGACAGTGCAGCAGAAAGCTATGCAAAAGAAATGGGGCTTACCTTTGAGGATATTGACGGGCATGTCCATCAATATGAGCCTTATAGTTTTTACGAGGATGAATATGTAACAATAACCGGATTGCTTTGTACGGAATGCGGTCATGCATACCGCTGTACACAGTCTTTGCTCAAGCCGCTGCCCGGAACGGATAGTAGCGGTTCTTTGCCGTCTGCGATGCCGGTGGGAAGTCCGTCAGAAAGTCAGGAGCCGTCCGCGATACCGGTGGGAAGTCCGTCAGAAAGTCAGGAGCCGTCCGCGACACCGGTGGGAAGTCCGTCAGAAAGTCAGGAGCCGTCTGCGACACCGGTGGGAAGTCCGTCAGAAAGTCAGGAGCCGTCCGCGACGCCGAAGGAAACACCGTCTGTCAGCCGGGAGCCGTGGCAGTTTCCGACCGTTTCCCCGAATCAGACAGGTATGCCGTTCTCTCCTCCGGTGACAACGTCTCTGGCAGGTGAAACTCCAAAGTCTTCTCCTGTAGTGACACCGGTGGTCAATACCCCGGAGCTGGTACGTCCGCAGAAATCTCTTTCGGTCAACAATTTTTATGTTTCATCAACGGATAACTACAAGGTTCGGTTGTCATGGACAGAAAATCAATATGCGGATGGATATCGTTTGTTTTTGGCGGAGGGCAGAAACGGAAAATATCGTTTGCTGCGTAAGTTTGGAAAAAGCCGGACTGCATTTACGTATCCAAAACAAAAGGCAGGAGTACTTTACCGGTATAAGCTTCAGGCACAAAAAAAAGAAAATGGCAGTATTATATACGGAGCCTTTACCGCACCAATGTCGATCATGGTTACAAGACTTGTCACCCCGTCCGTCTCTGTAAAAAAGAAAAAGGCAGGAAACATCCCTTATTTACAGATTTGTGTGAAAAAGGCAAATGCAGACAAGGTGCAGATGTATGTTTCCACAAACAATAAGTCATATCAGGCGATCCGTTTACGGGAAAATTCGATCCGGAAACTTCATGGTATATATCGGATCCGTTATAAACGGGGAAAACGGGATTTTCGGATCCGGATCCGTACCTACAAAAAGTTACGGGGGAAAACGCTATATAGTTATTATTCCAAGGTGGTCCGGGTACGCACATAGCTTTCGGAAAAAAGAAAGAATACATTTTGATTTTGTAAGTACAGATTGCACAAAGATAAGAAATAATAAGTTTTTTTGAGAAAAACTATTGAAAATGATTTCAGATTGTGCTATTATTACTTTCGTAAAGAGCGAAGGTGCTTCTATTTTTGAAATAGAGGCACCTTTTTTGTTTTCTAAAACAGGAAATAAACAGCAGAAGTTTATTTTGGAAGGCATAAGGCTCAAAAGGAATGCGCAATCCTATCGTAGTTATAGAAACAGGAGAATGGTGATGGACAGAAAGGTGGTACGGATATGTTGAATTCTGGAGATACTGGATTTATGATGATAGCAACGGCGTTTGTGTTTTTTATGACGCCGGGACTGGCGTTTTTCTATGGAGGACTTGTTCGCCGGAAAAATGTTTTAAATACAATGATTTCATCGTTTTTTATTATGGGGCTTGCTTCCCTGCTGTGGGTGCTGGTGGGATATTCTCTTTCCTTCAGTGGCAACTGTGGCGGTGTGATCGGCAATCTGAAAAGCTTCTGTATGAACAATGTCGGCTGGGAGCCGGGAGCTTATGCGGACGGCATACCGGCACTGCTGTTTGCGGCATTTCAGATGATGTTTGCCATTATTACCCCGGCACTGATCACCGGATCTGTGGCTGGCCGAATGAAATTTAAAGCGTTATTTGCTTTTATTGCTCTGTGGCTTCTGGTGGTATATTTCCCAATGGCTCATATGGTATGGGGCAAAGGTGGACTTCTCGGTGAAGTGCTTGGCTCCGTGGACTTTGCCGGGGGAAATGTGGTACATATCAGTTCCGGTGTCAGCGGTCTGGTGCTTTCCCTGATGCTTGGCAAGCGCCGCGGATATGAAAAGACCGCATACCGCACCCACAATATCCCGTTTGTTCTGCTGGGAGCTTCTATCCTGTGGTTTGGATGGTTCGGCTTCAATGCAGGAAGTGCTCTGGGTGCAAATGGATTGGCTGTTCACGCATTTATGACGACGAACACCTCTGCAGCCTGTGCGATGCTTTCCTGGATGGCGATCGATATGATCCGCGATGGCAAGCCGACTGTGATCGGTGCCTGTACCGGTGCGGTGCTTGGTCTGGTGGCCATTACGCCGGGAGCTGGTTTTGTGCCGCTGTGGTCTGCGATCGTTATTGGTATCGTAGTGAGTCCGATCTGTTACTTTATGATGTCAGCAGTAAAGAAGCACTTTGGTTATGATGATGCGCTGGATGCATTTGGATGTCATGGTGTCGGCGGTATCTGGGGTGGTATTGCAACGGGGATTTTTGCACAGAAGTCTATTAATGGAGTGGCACGCTGGAATGGATTGATCTACGGTGATTATCATTTGTTCCTGGCACAGATCATCAGTATTTTGGCAACGATCGCAGTGGCGATTGTGGGAACGCTGATCTGTGCATCCATTGTGAAACTGTTTACTCCGCTGCGTGTATCCGAGCATGACGAGAGAGTGGGACTGGACGAGAGCCAGCATGGGGAGAGTGCATATCCGTCCTTTAATGGATTGGATTAAGGAGTTAAAGAAAATCAGGAGGTTAGGATTATGATCAAAATCGATGCGATTATTAATGAAGATAAAATGGAGGATGTCAAGGATGCCCTTCAGCAGCTGCAGGTTCACGGAATGACGATCTCACAGGTGATGGGCTGTGGAACGCAGATGGGTTATAAGGAGAAGGTCAGAGGCTATGATGTGGACATCAACGTTCTTCCAAAGGTCAAGTTTGAGATCGTGGTTTCCAGCCAGGAGTGGGCAGAGCGTACGGTGGATGCCATCTGCCGTACCGCACATACCGGGGAGCATGGAGACGGCAAGATCTTTGTCTACGAGTTGATGGACGTGGTGCGGATCCGTACCGGGGAACACGGACCAAAGGCTGTGTGGGCAGCAGATCAGACGGAATGAAACGTGGGTGGTGCTGTCGTTCGCTCGGATGTAAAGCTCCCATTTTTGAGAAATGTATGCATTCATTCATAGTATTTCGATTATTTTATAGTAGCATTTTGGGTGGAATACATGTATAATAAAATATATGACTCAAATTTGACATATACGTGTAAATAAAATTGGGAGCTGATGGAGATGGTATTTGTAACAGGCGATACTCACGGCGATTGGAAAAGCAGACTGAATCGTTATGTTTTCCCGGAGGGAGTGGAGCTGACCAAAGATGATTATGTGATCGTCTGTGGAGATTTTGGTATCTGGGATGACGGTCCCAGAGAGCATGCCAATCTGGACTGGTTAGAGAATAAAAAGTTCACCACGCTTTTTGTGGCGGGCAATCACAGCAATTATGATATATTGGACAATCTGCCGGTGGAGGAGTGGCACGGAGGCAAGGTTAATTTTATTCGGCCTTCTGTGATCCACCTGATGAGAGGACAGATATATGATATAAATAACAGGAGCTTTTTTACCTTTGGCGGAGCAAGCTGCCATGATATTCCGGACGGTGTGCTGGAGCCGGATGATGAGAGGATTGAGAGCTGGTACAAGATGCGTAAGATGTTCCGGATCAATCACCTGTCCTGGTGGGAGAGAGAGCTTCCCTCTGAGGAGGAAATGGAGGAGGGACTTAAGAATCTCGCTGCCCATGACCATAAGGTAGACTATATCATTACCCATAGTCCGTGTTCCTCTATTCTGGAGCAGATGGATGGGTATCCGGATTTCTATGCAAAGGATTATCTTACGGATTATCTGGATGAGATTAAAAATACTACAGAGTTTGAAGCATGGATGTTTGGACATATGCATGTCAATGTCAGCTTCGAAGAGGAAAAATGTCACTGCATTTTTGATGAGATCGGCAGATTAGAATAATAGCAGCAATGAGGATTATTTCGTTGCTGCTATTATTTTGTCCAATTCTTCTACCAGAAACTGGCGGGAGGTGACAGTAATGGCATGGATGCCCTGTTTTCTGGCACCTTCGGTATTCTCGGCACGGTCATCAAAGAAAAGGCATTCCTCCGGGATCAGATTGTATTTTTGCAAAAGGTGCTGATAAATTTCAGGATATGGTTTAAGTTTTTTGATCTCATAGGAGATCACGCCGCCGGACATGTCCTGTCGGAACGGGGCATCGTCGGTATGCTTGTGAAACATGGTCTCCGGATAATTGGACAGCAGATAAAGAGGATATCCCAGCTCCTTCAGAGTATGTACCCGTTCCCAGACATCTTTTCTGGGTACATGCATATATTCGCAGTGGTTAATGAACCAGGCAATCGTATCACCGTATGCCGGGTATTTCTCACGGTATGCTTCGATAATGGATTGTTCTTCTCCGGCAGCAGCAAGATCCATGCCGGACCACAGAGGATCGTTAAACATCGTGTTTCCGATGGCAATGGCGTTTTCTCTGGAAAGTCCATGGTCCATCAGCATATCCGCCCAGCGGTATTCCAGAAGGACACCGCCAATATCAAAAATATAATTTTTTATATTTGTCATTTCCATAAAACATACCATCCTTTCATATATCACAAATTTGCAATGCAATATTATATTTCTGTGCATCAAAAACAGTTTTTTTCATCTTAATACATTTTTGGTGTGTTCGTAAAGAGGGAATATAGGATGGGAGATCATGGATGTGCAAAGCTTCGTTTCTGTTGTTCGGTATGTTATACTGATTTATAAAAAGAATACATTAGTGAAACGAAATTTGAAGAAAACTTATAAAGAAACGGAGGATCTATAAACCATGGGTATGATAAACCGGGAGGATATGCTGGAGCTGACAAGACGTATGACGGTCAAAAGAAACTGCTTTGCTCGTATTGCAGGAGCCTATCTGGACGAGGAGGGCTATATCGACGGCACCTTTAACCAGCATTTTCTGAATCTGACCTCGTCCGAACGGGACAAAAACATAAAACTTGCCAAGGCGGTGCCCTTTGCGGAAACGAATGTACAGCTAAAGGAGTATCCGTACCGCAGGCAGGATGTGACGGATGACAGCATGCGTAAGCTGCTCCTGTCGTTAAATCAGAGTGAGCTGAAAAATGATGCCCTGTTGGAAATGTTTTACGAGGAAGCAGGAAAATATTTTCATAAAAGCGGCGGATGTGCCGTGTATGTGTTTTACGGTGGGTATGACATCCCGCGGAAGGGCACGGACGGTGCCAGCCAGTGGGAATCCGAGGAGGTTTATAACTTTCTGGTGGGAGTGGTCTGCCCGCTGGAGGAGGATTACGAGCCGGGAGAGCCGGAATGTGGCTTTCTTTATCCGGCATTCCGCAACCGGGGCAGTGACAGCCGTTTTATCAATGTCTTTCAGGCTGTGCCGGGAGTGGCAGCAGGACAGGGGATGTTGAAACTGCTGGGGATAAAACAGGCGGGAGAATGACAGGGACAATAAAATACTATCTTCAATTTTTAAATGAAAGTGGGAAGAAATGGAAATAACGGAATAATAAAAGAAGAGTGCAGGTGAAATCTCGCCTGCACTCTTCTTTCAGCGTTTCCTGGGGGAATCGAACCCTCAACTGCCCCTTAGGAGGGGGCCGTTATATCCATTTAACTAAGGAAACATATTCTGACAGCGATAAGTATAACATAAGTTGCGTTTTCATGCAAATAATATTATACTTGTATTTAAGTGTGCGTATGTGACAGTGCACTGCGAAACAGCTCATTGGAAGAATGTGCACCCGGCACAGAAATGAAGTTTATATGAAACGAGGTATATCATGAAAAGAAAGAGAATATTTGCCGCTCTGATGGCGGGAATTATCATGGTGGGGAGTATCTGCAGTTCGACGGTCCAGGCAGCATCAAAGTGGCCGAAGGGACCGGAGAAAGGAAGTCTCAGCAGTGCATCAGCGGTCGTTATGGAGCTTTCCACGGGGACGGTGCTTTATTCGAAAAATATTCATAAAAAGCATTATCCGGCCAGCATCACAAAGATCATGACATCCCTTCTGACTCTGGAAAACAGCTCTCCAAGCGATGTGGTAACTTTTACGGAGGCGGAGGCTCATGGTATCGAGACAGGCAGTTCTTCTATGTACTGCGTACCGGGGGAGAAGTTTACGATCGAGCAGGTGCTTTACGGCATTATGCTCCAGTCTGCCAATGAAATGTGTCTGGTGGCAGCCGATCATGTGGCAGGCAGTGTGGATAACTTCGTGAATATGATGAATGAACGCGTGGCACAGCTCGGACTGAAGGATACGCATTTTATGAATCCTAACGGACTTCACAATGACGACCATTATACGTCTGCTTATGATATGGCATGTATTGCCAGAGAGGCATGGAAGAATCCTTCTTTCCAGAAAATCTGCGGTACCAGGACCTATCAGGTGAAGTCAACGAATAAGAGAAAGGCCAGCGAGATCCTTGGAGGCCAGCTTCTGAACCATCATCAGATGATCAACGGTTATGAGACAAGCGGGCGTTATGAGAAGGATTATGTTTTGGGGGGCAAGACAGGATATACCTCTATGGCACATTCTACCCTGGTTACTTTTGCAGAGAAGGATGGCATGCAGCTTGTGTCTGTCATTATGAAAGGCAACAGCCCAAAGCAGGGAGAGCCAAACGAGTACACAGATACCACAAGGATTCTGGATTACGCATTTGAGAAGTTTTCCAAGCATGCCGTCAATGGTGAGAACAGTGATGTCAATGAAAATCTGTTCAATACCTTTGACAGCTATTTTAACGCGGAGCAGTCCCCTCTCAGGCTGTCTGCAGAGTCTGCCGTGGTGCTTCCGAAGGGAGTCGGGCTCAAAAAGGCAAAGCAGCAGATACGGTATGACAATTCAGTGAAGCTGCAGGACGGTGAGAATGTGATCGGAACCGTGAAATACACCTACGACGGGCGTATGGTTGGTTCTACGGATATTATATATGATACCTCCAAGTCAGCGTCACATCTGGACGAAGCTTCCCGACGGATCGTGGATTCAGAGATCCGGCAGATCAAGACAAACAATAAAAAGCATGCAGTGATCCTGCAAAAGCTGTCCGGAATTAAGTACAGCTTTTACAATATGATATCCTTTTTCCGGGACAGAGTGATCCTGATCATTGTGGCAGCACTTGTAATCCTGCTGATCGTTCTTATGGTACTTAATTACCGGATGAATTCCCGGCGTAAACGCAGAAGCCGCGCGAGAAACCGGAGATCTTCCGGGGGAATGTCATTAAACAGCCGCAGTACCTTCTCGGCAGGCAGGCGGAAAGGATACAGACGCCGTGGCACAGATTATACCAGCAGCCGTCGTTCTACCAGATCCAAAATGTCGGACAGTGGAAGCAGTATCAGTGCAAGAAAGATGAAAAAGAACCGTAAGAAAACAAAGGAAAGCTTCGGGAAGAGCTTTTATGATTTCTGATCAAAAGTTTTAATAGGGCAAAAGACATTTGCTTTGCAAATATTGTGTCTGCGGTCTGTGATCCGCAGGCTGGGAAAGGAATAAACGATTTTATGGCAGAAGACAACAAAAACAATAATGATCATTCAGAATATGAAGAAGTCTGTTATCTTTGCAGGCGGCCGGAAAGCAAAGCCGGCAAGATGATCCACATTCCCAACAGTATCTGTATCTGCTCAGACTGCATGCAGAAAACCTTTGATTCTATGGGGAATATGAGTGGATTTCCGGGGATGATGGGAGGCATGCCGCCGTATATGGATATGTTTACCGGCGGACCGAATGGCTTTGAGGACATCCCTCAGAATCAGAAACTGAAAAAGAAAAAGAAGGAAGAGGAAAAGGAGGGGGCGAAGTCTCCTGAAAAAGAAACGAAGGGAATCGTAGATATCCGTCATCTTCCGGCACCTCATATTATTAAACAGCATCTGGACGAGTATGTGATCGGACAGGATTACGCCAAAAAGGTAATGTCCGTGGCGGTTTATAATCACTATAAGCGTGTTCTGACAGATACCATGGACGAAATCGAGATTGAGAAGTCCAATATTCTCATGGTTGGTCCTACCGGATGCGGAAAGACATATCTGGTTAAGACACTGGCAAAGATCCTGCAGGTGCCCCTTGCTATTACCGATGCCACAAGCCTCACGGAGGCCGGTTATATTGGCGATGATGTGGAAAGTGTATTGTCAAAGCTTCTGGCAGCAGCCGATAATGATGTGGAGAAGGCAGAACATGGTATCATCTTTATTGATGAGATTGATAAGATTGCCAAAAAGCGTAATACCAACAGCCGTGATGTCAGCGGTGAGTCCGTGCAGCAGGGAATGTTAAAGCTTCTGGAGGGGAGTGAGGTGGAGGTGCCGGTGGGTGCCACCAACAAAAATGCCATGGTGCCGATGACGACGATCGATACCCGGAATATCCTGTTTATCTGTGGTGGAGCGTTTCCAGAGCTGGACAAGATTATTAAAAAACGTCTTACCAGTCAGGCGTCAATTGGTTTTCAGGCAGAGCTGTCGGATACTTATGATAAGGATGAGAACATTTTATCCAAGGTGACCGTAGAGGATCTCAGAGAATTTGGTATGATTCCGGAGTTTCTGGGACGTCTGCCAGTGATCTTTTCGCTGCAGGCAATGACGGAGGAGATGCTGGCAAGAGTTATGACAGAGCCGAAAAATGCGATCCTGAAGCAGTATCAGAAGCTTCTTCTGCTGGATGAGGTGGATCTGCAGTTTGATCCGGAGGCGGTAAAAGCCATTGCCAAAAAAGCGGCAGAGAAAAAGACGGGCGCCAGAGCACTCCGGGCGATCATTGAGGAGTTTATGCTGGATATTATGTATGAGATCCCGAAGGATGATCTGATTGGCAGAGTGATCATCACAAAGGATTATATTGAGCATCACGGATCACCGAAGATCGAGATGAGAGAAAGCGGCGAAGCGACGTTACTGACGCAGCGTCCGGATTAAGAATGAGCATTCTGTCACCGGATAGGAGGCTTTTGCATAAGATAATTACGAAGCTTTGATCCGGGAGGAAATGCGTTGGATTGTCAGGACAAAATTTATTCCGAAGAATATGAGGATTATATTGTGGAGTATGGAAGCCGGCCGGAGCTGGTGCCGGAGCAGTATGAAACAGAGTGTTATCAGCTTGTAAGCTCCCGTTTTGCGATCGTATATCTGGAGGGTACCGGTGTGGACAGCCGTCAGCGGAATATGGAGTTAGAGATCCCCAGATGTTTCGGACTGTTGAGTTCCACACAGATGCTGGAGGAAACCGGAATTGCCAGAGTCCGCCGTCAGCCCCGGCTGGAACTTTTTGGACAGGGCGTGATGTTCGGGATTGTAGATACGGGGGCTGGAGTTCGATAAACGGAGAAAGGTTTGGTGTAAGATAAATGGATGAGAGATATTTTCAGGAAGCATATGCAGTCATGAACGAGGTAAAAAAGGTAGTGATCGGTAAGGATGAATGTGTCAAGCTTGCCATGTCTGCGATTCTGGCAGGGGGACACATCCTGATCGATGATATTCCCGGCGTGGGCAAGACAACACTTGCCATGGCATTTGCGGGAGCGATGGAGATGGACAGCCATCGTATGCAGTTTACGCCGGATGTACTGCCGGCAGACATTCTGGGTTTTTCCATGTACGATAAGGTGCAGGGAGCCTTTGTTTATCAGCCCGGAGCGATCATGTGTAATCTGTTTCTGGCAGATGAGATCAACCGTACCTCACCAAAGACGCAGTCGGCTCTGCTGGAGGTTATGGAGGAGGGCAATGTCACCGTGGACGGTGTGACGAGACGTGTGCCGGAGCCTTTTGTGGTGATCGCTACAGAGAATCCGGTGGGAAGTGTCGGAACGCAGCTTTTGCCGGAATCCCAGCTTGATCGGTTTATGATCTGTATGACCATGGGATATCCGGATGCGGAGAATGAGATTGCCATTGCTAAGGGCAGAAGTAACGGTATGCAGTTAAGTGACGTGCAGGGGGTTATCCCGGCACAGGAGCTGACGATGATACAGGCAGAGGTGGAGAATGTTTTTCTTCATGATGAGATTTATGCATATATTGTTGCACTGGCCAGATCGACGAGAGAAAATTCCCTTGTGGAGCTGGGCATGAGTCCCCGTGGAACCATTGCTCTGGCCAAGATGGCAAAGTCGGCAGCTTTCTTGTCCGGCCGTGATTTTGTGGTGCCAAACGACGTGACCGAGGTATTTAAGGCTGTGGCAGGTCATCGTCTGGTATTAAATTCCAAGGCGCGCGTGGGACATGTTACCATGGATACCGTGTTGGAGCAGATTATGGAGAACGTCAGAAAACCGAAGGTAAGAAAGTAGCGGAGACGGGAAGAAAAGCAGAAGACTCCTAAGGGGAGTATCCGGGAGCTGACTGCAGAGGGAAAGAAAGGTCAGGTTATAAACGTGAAAAGATTTATCACTTATTTGATCGTGATCGCAGCAACCATATATACAGCGGTGATTTATGGAAGCACCAGCTTTCTGATGCTGTTTTATGTAGAGCTTGTACTTCCTGTTTTTTTGCTGCTGACATTGATCTCGACCGTGCGTCAGATGCGTATTTATATGGAGCTGCCAGTTCCGGTGACAGAGCAGGGACAGAAGACGCCGGTACTGCTACATGTGAGTACGGGAGGGTTTCCGGTCGGAGGAAAGGTGGCGGTTCTGATCAAGGGGAAACTGCCTATGGGGCAGAAAACCGAGAAGACATGGTTTTATACACAACTGGCAGGCAGAAGAAAAACGGCAAAGATCAAGGCGGAATATGATGCCAGATGTGTAGGAAATATACGGATGGAGATCGGAAAGGTCTGGTGCTATGATTTTCTGGGTCTTGTGGCGCTTCCGCTGCCTGCCGGATGTTGGAAGGCATTGGAGCCGGAGACTCTGCTGGTGTTACCAAGGATCAGCGAGGTGCCGGTATTGGTCAGCCGTCAGAGCCGCGATTTTGCGGGGGAGAGCGAGGAATATTCTAAAGAACGCGGGGGAGATGATCCGTCGGAGGTGTTCCAGATCCGGAATTATCAGCCGGGAGACAAACTGAGGAGTATTCACTGGAAGCTTTCTGCCAAGACCGAGGAAATGATGGTACGGGAGCAGTCACTTCCTCTGGGATGTCCGGTGGACTTTTATCTGGATCTTTATCAGGTGACGCCACATCACAGAAAAGACGAAACAAGAAGAGACAGTTATCTGCAGATTCTCGTCTCTATCAGTCATTCTATGGTTGTAGAAGGATGCCGTCATTATGTGATATGGTTTGACAGTCAGAGGAATGATATCTGCAGATACCGTATTGAAAATGAGGATAATATATTTGAGATGCTGTTTCAGCTGGGGCAGCTTTCCGTATATCATGACCCAAAAGATCTGCAGGAGCTGTATCGGCAGAAGTATCATGAAACGCCGGCGATTACCTATCTGGAACTCACTACAGAACTTATGTTAAAGAAGAACGGAGAAACGGAGGCTCGTTACAGCGGGGAAGTTTCCGATATAGAACGTCAACTGGGAGCAAAGGAGCTGGTGGTTTAGTATGAAAAACCATAGATCTGTTTTTTCCGGGTGAATGGAATCTGCTTTGAAAATATTGTGCCTGAGGCGTGGAGTTTGCGGGCTAAGAAAGGAATGGACGATGAAGGGGAAAGGAAAGCCATTTATCATGCAGGGAATCTGTCTTTTTATGCTGCTTTTTGGAATGCATCTCTGTGTGTATTCTATATTTTTAAAAGCAGGAAGCTTATATAAATTTGCTGCGGTATTAGGGGCTGCATCTATGTGGTTTTCTTTTTTGAAGGCTGCACCATTGCGGCGGATAGAATCCGGGGTGAAACGCCGGTTGAAGATACCGGTCATCAAACATCCGGCAGCAGATTTTCTTTTGGTGCTTACACTGGTTATTTGGGGAATTCTGTCTGTCCGGTATATGGGACATTTACAGAAGGATTTTGTGACACTGCGGGATGCGGTGGCATATCGTCAGAATATATACTATTATAATCTTAAGGGAATGTTTGATCCTTATGCGGCCAATCGCCATGGAGCCACAGGAACCTGGCTTTTGCTGGATCTGGAGCTGATGTCGGGGCTTTTGATGTCGAGAGCATTTGCACATCGTCATGGAATGTTTCTGGGGACGCTGCCCCCGGCATTTTTAGCTGCGGGGGGACTCTTATTAGGAAAAGCACCGTCTATCCCGGCCATGATCCTGCTGGTTGGCGGTATCCTTGGCATGCAGATGTGTACAGACGGGAATCGTAAGGGTGGTTCCAGGTATTTTCGCCAGATCAGTGCGGCTGTGGTACGGCACAGGCTGTTTTATCCGGTGATGCTTGTGTGTATAATGGCGATTTTTTGTGTTGGTGCCAGAGTTTCCCTGGCTACAAAAGATACAGCACTGTGTGGAGAGGAGAAACTGCTTCGGACACAGCATAAGATAGAAAATGAAATTACGGACTTTGGTGTGAAGCTGGTACAGAAGATACAGAATCTGCTGGGAGTCGAGCAACCGGGGATCATGACCAATTCTTCCCCAGATTTCACAGGAAAAACGGTACTGACCATCACGATGGATAACAAACCCCGTGAAGATATTTATCTGCGGGGATTTATTGGCACCAAATATGAAAATGGCAAGTGGAGTAATCCGGGGAAGGATAAGTTGGACAGCCTTTTTGATCCGGAGAAATGTTACCAGCTTTTTACACAGGATTATACCGTGTATCAGGCGTTTTCTGTTGCGTATGAGAGTGGCAAAAGTATCAATGAGGTGTTAGAAAATTCGGAAAAGCTTGGAAAGAAAAATTCAGCTACGATGAAAATAGAATATGCAAAGGATAATAATACAACCTTTGCTTATTTTCCGTACTATTCTAAATTAAGCGATAATTCCATGGGAACCCTGATGCTGGATCATGATCGGGGATTCCGGCGGAGTGACGATGTAAAAGGCTATGAGATCACAACACAGAAGACAAACCGGGACACAAACTATATGGTGGAAACTGCGGATCTGCTCCAGAAGGGATATATTCCATATTATGAGCAGGGGGATCAGGACAGCACGGACGGCGTACTCGGCAGCGGAGAAATGCTCTTTTACGATATGGGATATGATTCCTACAAAGTAAACCGATTCACTGCAGAGGATGATAAAAATCCGTTGAACATTGATCCTCGTAAATGCATACAGGTTTCGGATCAGAATCTCGGGAAATATTATCAGTATATTATGAACGAAGACCTGCAGCTTCCTGAGAAGGGACTTTCTAAAACGAAGGCACTTGCAGAGAAACTTGCGAGAAATAATTATGTGACCCTGACGAGCAATAGCAGAGAATCGTCTTATATCTCATCTGCCAGCAAGGTCATTGATGATCTGCGAAGCTATCTTGGACAGAAGACAGAATACAGTCAGCGGTTGAAGATGAAAGAAATCGGAACAGACTACGTGGAGAATTTCCTTTTTGTACAGAAAAAAGGATACTGCGAACATTATGCCACAGCAGGAGCGGTACTGTTTCGTGCGATGGGGGTACCGGCACGTTATGTGTCCGGATACCGTGTGCCTGCGTCCGATTTTGTGGACAATGGAGATGGAACCTATACGGCAAAAGTGCCGGATATGGAGGCTCATGCCTGGACGGAGGTTTACAGCTTAAGTACAGGCTGGATCGTAGCGGATCTGACTCCGGGGGCAGCAGGCAGCACCGGCTCTTCCTCTAATGGTCTGGACAATAATCCGGATCCGGCATTGAAAAATAAAGATAAGACGGATTTCGGTGACGATGCTTTTCTGGAAAATAATCCGGAGAGCACACAGAAGGCAGCTTCCGATACAGCAGAGCCGGAGGTGACCAAAAAGCCGAAGAAAAAGGATAAGCCGGAGGAGACAACACTTCCGGATGATTCCGACGGTCTTTCGAACAACGGAAAAGGAAACAATGGAAACTCGGATGTGGGAAGCGGGAAAAAGCAGACGAAGGATCAGGGAGCAATATCACCGGAGCTTCGGGCTGTTCTGATAAAAACAGCGATTGCAACAGCGGTGCTGTTTGTGATCTGGATGCTCTGGTACAGCCAGAGGATTTCCAGAAGACGCCGGTTAAGGAAATGCCATGGAGCAGGGGCATATCTGCTGGAGATGAACCGGCAGCTGGAACAGATGCTTCACTGCTGTGGCTTCGGCAGACCGGGACAGATGACAGATCAGGAATATGTCCGGCTTTTAGGACAGATCTATCCGAAGGGTCTGGAGGATGGATTGATTGAGAAGTATTATCGTCAGCTGGAGAAAGCACGCTTTGACAGGGAGAGCGGCACGAAGGAAGAGATTCGGGAATGTGCCCGTCTGATCCGTGGTGTCAAACGGGGGGCGGTTTCTTCGGCAAAGACCTGGAGAAGAGTTTACACAGTTGTGATCCGGGGCTGGCAGCGTAAATAGATAAAAGGGCAAGACGCAGGTTTTGCCTTTTTTGTTTTATCACACACCAGAGGGGATTGATTACACGCACCCCTCTTTTTTGTATGCAGATGGAAGCAGCCGGATCTATTCCATCTGGGATCAGAGTATACCGTATGTCCCGGATTCCGGACAGGAAGGAATTCTTCCGGAGGAGCTGTCCTATGGGACAGAATATGGACGGGAGGTCATTAACCGGGCGTTACGGGCGGAGAATCCTTTTGATATCGTACCAAGCAGGGATACCGAAGGACATGGTACCTTTCTGGCAGGCGTGGCATGCGGAAATGAGGATGTGGAGAGAGAGTTTTCTGGGATTGCACCTCTGGCGGAGCTGGTGGTGGTCAAGTGTAAACAGGCAAAAGGAAATATCCGGAAATATTACGGGATCGCTCCGGATGTACCCTGCTATATGGAAAATGACATGATGCTTGGGGTGCGTTATCTGGCACGGATCGCATACCGCAGGAGAAAACCAATGGTGGTATGCATCGGCATGGGAACAAGTCTGGGGAGTCATTACCGGGGAGGAGCACTGGGAGAGGTTTTGCAGTCCTATGGGAATCTGCGGGGATTTATCGTGGTGGCGGCATGCGGCAATGAAGGAAATACATCCCATCATTTTCATCAGGAGGAACTGGGTGCAAGACAGGAGACAGATGTGGAGCTCCGGGTGGACAGCGGGGAAGATGGATTTACCACCGAATTGTGGTGTAAGGTACCGGGACTTTGTTCGGTGGGTCTGATCTCTCCCGGAGGTGAGTACAGCGGCAGGACATATGCCAGAGTGGGAGAACGTCAGGTGATCCGTTTTCTTTTGGAGGAGACAGTGGTTTATATTGATTATCTGCTGGTGTCCTTTGAAAGTGGGGATGAATGTGTCAGGATCCGTTTTTTTGAACCGGAGGAGGGAATCTGGCGTATCCGTGTATTTAATGAAACCGATATTCCGATGCAGTTTGATATGTGGCTTCCGATGCGTGATTTTATCCGGCAGGGAACCTATTTTCTGCGTCCGGATCCCAATATTACCATATGTGATCCGGCGAATAATTCCCAGATCATTTCTGTTTCTGACTATGATGGATTAAACCGCAGTGTGGTGGCAGATGCAAGCCGAGGCTATAACTGGCGGGGAGAGATCACACCGGATATTGCGGCTCCCGGTGTTACTATTTATGGTCCCCTGCCAAGACAGGGAAATGCTGCAATCCCTGCAGGAGACAATACGCCACGCTACGGTTACCGGTCCGGTTCCAGTGCTGCGGCAGCTGTTACGGCAGGTGCCGCAGCCTTATTGGCGGAATGGGGAATTGTCAGGAAGAATGATATTAATATGGATAGTGTGGGAGTCCAGAAATATCTGATCCGTGGAGCGAACCGGGCAGGCCGGGTTTTTCCCAATGAGGAGTGGGGCTACGGGACTTTAGATCTGTATGGGGCTTTTGAAGTGATCCGTACGAAGCCGTAGCGTATGGTTACAGCGGCATATCCTGCGGCAGGAGGTCCGGGGGCTGAAAAACATTTCCGGTGTCTATTCCGTATAATCGTGGGTTTCCATCCATTGCAGGAGCTTTTCGATGGAGGGATTGTTGTTTTCTGTTTTCCAGATAATCTCAAAATCCACCTCCTCCGGTGTGCCATCGCTTCGCAGCAAAGGAAGAACAATGAGATTCCTGGCGTTGTAGTAGTATCGGACAGCATATTCCGGAAGGATTGCGATGCCAAAGCCGGCAGATACCTCCAGAAGCACGGTCTGTACTTCCCGGTCACGGCTGATAATATGAGGAATGAAACCGCCGCGGTTATAACAGAGGAGCACCTCCTCCGCTTCGTCTGTGGCACGTCCATGGGGCTGCATAATGATAAAATCCTCCTGTGCCAGATCCCGGTAGGAAAGATGATTGTGACCGGACAGGGGATGACCGGGATAGAGTACTGCCATCAGAGGAAAACGCTTGAGAAAACGGTGTGTCATATTTTCGTAGCCTTGAGCAGCGAGAGAAAGATTCAGAACAATATCACAGCTGTTGTCTTCCAGATGATGATACAGGGCGCTCATGTTATCGCGGATCAGATGCAGGGAAATATTGGGATAAGCCTCCCGGAAGGTGCGCAGAGTCTCCGAAAAACGGCTTTGCTCATAGCCACGGATAAATCCGATGGACAGTTCGCCGGTAACGCCCTCAGAGGCAGTACGTGCCAGCTTGGCAGCCTCCTCGGCACGGATCAGGATGGCACGGGCTTCGTTGAGATAGACCTTTCCGGCGGCGGTAAGCTCTACATGATGCTTATCCCGGATAAACAGAGAAACGCCCAGACGCTTTTCCAGAGACTGGATCTGCAGCGTGATGGCTGTCTGGGAAATATAGCATTTTTTCGCGGCTTTTGTAAAGTTTAATGATTCTGCCACCGCAATAAAATATTCTAATTGTTTTAAATTCATAAATACAGCCTCCTGTAATAAGATTAACTTATTATAATATCTGATAATCATATTGGCAAGTCAGATAAAATTGTCTTATAATTTAGAAAAGATATTACGAAAGAAAGTGAGAAAATTATGGGAAAACTGAAAAATTTTTATGAAGGAAAGTATGCCCGCTATGTTCTGCCGGGTGTGCTGCTGCAGTCTGTATTGATCGGCGGAGGCTATGCGACCGGCCGTGAGATCTATTCTTACGGAGCAAAATTCGGAAGCATGGGATGGATCGCCGGACTTACCATTGGGATCGGGTTTGCGCTTTTTGCATTTCTGACCTTTGAGATCTGTCGTATTTACAAGGTGTATGATTACAAGAATTATATCCAGAAGGTGATCGGACCATTGTGGCCGGTGATGGATATTCTGACGGTATTGATCGCCATCCTGCTGATCGCAGTTATGGCGGCGGCGACGGGAAGTATTTTTGAACAGGCAGGTATGCCGAATATTCTGGGGTCTGTTGTGATCGTGCTGATCTGTGGATTCCTGAATTTCAAGGGTTCCAAGCTGATCGAGAAATTTGAATCCGTGGGAACGATTCTTTTGTATGGAGGCTATATTTTATTTACGATCCTTGTTATTGTAAATAAGGGAAGCAATATTCCGAAGGTATTTTCTACGATGGATACCAGTGCGTATGATGGTTCCGTGACAATTCCTCTGTGCATTTATACAGGTATTTTATATGTGGCTTACAATATCAATTCCATTCCTATGGGAATGTTTTCGCTGACACGTCAGACCAAGAGGAAAGAGACGTTCATTTCCGGTATGATCGCCGGTCTTTTGATGGTTATTCCGTGGTTCCTTTCTTATTTCGCCATGATGTGCTTCTATGGAGATACTTCCATTGTAGGTGCAGATGTTGCAACACCTTGGGTGGAAATGATCAAGGCGGTACACGGAGGTCCGGTACTTCTGGCGGTATTTAGTATCGTTATGGGTTGGACATTGGTAGAGACAGCGACCGGCTGTATTCACATGATCATCGACCGTTTTGATGTGGCTCTGGAGGAGAAGGGGGCTGCCAAGCTGACCGATGCCAAGAGAGGTATTGTTACGGTGGCGACACTGATCGGAGCACTGATCCTTTCCAGAATCGGTGTCGTAACCTTGATCGAGCAGGGATATACCTACCTGTCATACGGTTTTATCCTGTTCTATCTGCTTCCGACATTGCTGGTAGGCGGCTATCGTATTATCCGCAACTGGAACAAATAAGTGGAAGCATCATGAGATATTTTGGAATGGAAGGAGAAATAGATATGCAAAATGTAGGATATTATAATGGAGAGATTGGTGTACTGGAGGAAATGAAAATTCCGATGCTGGATCGCGCGGTTTATTTTGGAGATGGCTGCTATGATGCAACCACATTTGCCAACAATAAGATCTTTGGTGAGAAGGATCATCTGGATCGTTTCTATAATAGCTGCAGGCTGTTGGAAATCCCGTTTGATATGCCAAGGGAGGAGCTGGTTGCCGAGCTGCAGAAATGTATTGATGCCAATGATAATGACCATGGTATGCTTTACTGGCAGTGCTCCCGTGGAACGGCACCCCGTGATCATAAGTTTCCGCCGAAGGAGGTAAAGCCAAATCTGATGATCTTTACGGTGCCTTGTGAGCTGATCCCGTTTGACCAGACATTCCGTCTGATCTCTATGGAGGACACCCGTTTCCTTCACTGCAATATTAAGACGTTAAATTTGATTCCAAGTGTCATTGCATATCAGCGTTGTATGGAGCAGGGATGTCAGGAGACGGTATTCCACAGGGGAGACCGTGTGACAGAATGTGCCCATAGTAATATTCTGATGATCAAGGATGGGGTATTGTGTACTCCGCCAAGGGATAATCTTATCCTGCCGGGTATTACACTGAAGCATCTGCTGATGCTTGCAGAGCAGAATGGAATACCAACCAAAGAGGCACCGTTTACCATGCAGGAGCTTGCAGAAGCAGACGAGGTGATCGTCAGCAGTTCTGGCGGACTCTGTACACAGGCCGTTGAGCTGGATGGAAAGCCGGTGGGCGGCAAGGCTCCGGAGCTTTTAAAGAAGCTTCAGGATGCGTATGCGGCTTATTATGCTGAGGACACAAAGGCTTAAAGATAAGGACGGACATCATTCATATAAAAGGCAAGGAGAAGTCTTGTTTTCTGGATCGCAGTATCCATGGAGACAAGGCTTCTTATTTTTTGAATACGATAATTGACGGTGTTACGGTGGAGGAACAGTTCCTCGGCAACCTTCTGGATACTGCCGTCATGCTCCAGCCAACAGCGCAGGGTCTGACGGAGAGCCGGTTCCTCCAGTGGTGACAGCAGTTGTTCCATTTGATCAAAGACCTCCGGATCTTCAATGGCAAGGACTGTATTGTAGAGTCCGATATTGCGGAAATGCGTTTTGGATTTTCCACGGATGTGACTGACGATCAGGGCACGGGAGGCATGCTTTGCCTGTGTCCGGATAGACTGGGGGGAGGAGATGGGCTCACTGATACCGCAGAAGGTATGCTCCGGAATATCCGGCAGAACCGGAGCCGCATAATAAAAGAGGTTTCCTTTTCGCGCCTGGGCGTACCAGGCAAAAGACAGCTCCTGATCGGCGATCAGCAGAAAACATCCCCGGAATCCCTCCAGAACAGGAATATCCTTTTCTCTGATCTCTCCCTCCAGAGCACGGGTAAGACTTTCCGTCCGCAGATCCTGTGTTCTTTTTTCGGAAATAATTTCGTTACAGTAATCCTGCATCAGATCTGCAATGTGAATTTCCCAAGGCATGGAAAAAAGTGGAAACCGGTGCTCCTGGCACCATTCCTGTACGTTTTTTGGGACAGATGCAATATATGGTCCCATATTCAGGATAAGTCCACAGACATGACGTTCCCAGAGACGCTTGATAAAGGACAGGAGCTGATCATTTCCCGCAGTCTCCAGTCCTGTGGTGATGATCAGCTCGTTTCCCCGGAGAAAGCTGCTGTTATTGCTGTCCTCCACCAGATGCACCCAGGAGATCCGGTGATCCAGCCGGGCATTTGGGATCAGAAGCTGAAGCCGGTATTTATGTTGTGTCTGATGGTAAAAATATTCTAATGTTAATGCCATGGGAATCCCTCCGTTTTGATGGACTCATTATATACTATTTGTGCTGACAGCACAAGAACAGCTCGTTTCTTTATGCTGAAACACATAGAAACTGTTTGTTTATCGTGCTAGGATTGACATTGTTAAAAAGATCATAACGGATGCAGAAAATGAAACAGAATTGTTGGAAGCATTCGTATCAATACAGCGGAAGATGCCGCTGTCACACAGTATAAGGAGGAATCTGTTATGTTACGAGATGCATTACCGAAGATTATTACTGAAAGTGTACCGGGTCCTAAGTCCAAAGACCTGATCGCCAGAAGACATGAGGCGGTTCCGGATGCCATCGGGTGTGCTTATCCGGTAGCCATTAAGCGTGGTGAGGGTGCTATGATCGAAGATCTGGACGGCAATTATTTCCTTGACTGGGTTGGCGGCGTTGGTGTCCTGAATGTGGGGTACAGCCAGCCGGCAATGGTAGAGGCAGTAAAGGAGCAGGCAGAGAGATTCTTCCATGGAATGTTTAATATTGTGACCCATGAGGGATATGTGGCACTGGCAGAGAAGTTGAACGAGATCGTGCCGGTAAAGGGTGATAAAAAAAGAACATTTTTTGCCAACAGCGGTGCCGAAGCCGATGAAAATGCCGTAAAGATCGCCAGAGGCTATACGAAAAGACCAAATATCATTGTATTTTCCGGAGCCTTTCACGGGCGTACCGAGCTGACCATGACTATGACCTCCAAGAAGGCGTATGCCACCAGCATGGGGCCTCTTTCCCACGGCGTTTTCCGTGCAAGATTTCCGTATCTTTATCGGAAGCCGGCAGGTATGCCGGAGGAAGCAGCCATTGACTATTACATCAGTTCAATCTATGATGTATTTGAGGAGTGCGGTGCGGCAGATACCATTGCGGCGATCGTGGTAGAGCCTCTTCAGGGCGAGGGTGGTTTTATCCCGGCTCCGATCGAGTGGGTAAAGGCAGTCCGCAAGATCTGTGATGAGAATGGAATTCTTCTGGTGGCAGATGAAGTCCAGGCCGGCTTCTGCCGGACAGGTCGTATGTTTGCATCTGAATATTGGAAGAATGCCGGATGTGCACCGGATATTCTGGCAACGGCAAAGTCTATCGCAGGCGGTATGCCCCTCAGTGCGATCGTGGCAAGAGAGGAGATCATGCAGGCAGTACCGGCCGGCACCATCGGCGGCACCTATTGTGGCAATGCGGTATCCTGTGCTTCTGCATTGAAAGCTATTGAGATCATGGAAAAGGAAGACCTTGCCGGACGCGCCATGGAGATTGGCAAAAAGGTCACAGCCCGTTATGAGGCAATGAAGGAGAAATACGGCGTGATTGGTGATGTCCGTGGACTGGGTGCCATGATCGGGTTGGAGTTTGTAAAGGATCAGGCATCAAAGGAGCCAAATCCGGCACTGGTAAAAGCGTTGGTACAGGAATGCGCGGCAAATGGTCTGATCGTAGAGAGTGCCGGTATCTATGGAAATGTTATCCGTTTCCTCGCTCCACTGGTGATCACGGATGAACAGCTTGAGGCAGGACTTGATATTATGGAAAATGCAATCGCGAAGCTGACAGCGTAAGATTGGCTGTGTTAATGTGTTTTGAAATTTCAGTGCAGCTTTTTGCTGAGTGTGATGCACTGACCGCGGTAGTAATGTAATTTGTAACAAATAAATTTAGAATAAAAATTAAGGATGAAACGATTATGAAGGAATTAATGATCAAACCGGAAATCTATCATTTTGATACGGTCCGCGCTTTTGCGGAGGAGTTTCAGATTGGAGAAGGCGATCTGGTGGTAACGAATGAATATATTTACAAACCGTTTTTTGGTGAACTGAATCTGAAATGTGATGTCATTTTTCAGGAAAAATATGGACAGGGAGAGCCTTCGGATGACATGGTGGAGGCAATGTACAAGGATATTCACGGAGAGCATAAGCGCGTGATCGCAGTAGGCGGTGGAACTGTCATTGATATTTCCAAGCTGTTTGCACTCAAAGAGGTATCTCCTGTTTTAGATCTCTATGACGGCAAGATCCCGCCGGTTAAGGATAAGGAGCTTGTTCTTGTGCCGACTACCTGCGGTACCGGCAGTGAGGTGACTAATATTGCGATCCTTGCCTTAAACAGCCGCGGCACCAAGAAGGGTCTGGCGGTGGATGAAATGTACGGCGATAGTGCGGTGCTTGTACCGGAGCTGCTGGAAAGTCTGCCGTTTGGTGTGTTTGCGACCAGTTCTATTGATGCGCTGGTACATGCGGTGGAGTCCAGTCTTTCTCCAAAAGGAAATCAGACCACAAGGATGTTTGGCTACAAGGCGATCGAGATGATCCTTGCCGGTTATCAGGAGATTGCCAAGAACGGTCCGGAGGCGAGAAAGCCGCTGCTATCACAGTTTCTTATGGCAAGTAATTATGCCGGGATTGCATTTGGTAATGCCGGATGTGCTGCGGTGCATGCCATGAGTTATCCGTTAGGAGCCACTTACCATGTGCCTCACGGAGAGTCCAACTACGCAATGTTTACCGGGGTTATGAAGAATTATATGGAAATTAAAAAGGATGGCGAGATTGCAAAACTGAACCGTTTTATTGCAGATATTCTGGGATGTTCCACAGATGATGTCTATGAAGAACTGGAAAAGCTGTTAAACCATCTGATCCAGAAAAAGCCGCTGCATGAATATGGTATGCGGGAGGAAGAAATTGAAGAATTTACCGATTCTGTCATTGAAAATCAGCAGAGACTCCTTGCCAATAATTTTGTACCATTAGATAGAGAGAGAATGATCAAAATCTATCGGGAACTGTACTAATCTATAAGTAAAACAAAACCCGGAAGGGAATGATATGAGTTGAAAATCATATCGTTCCTTTCCGGGTCATTTTATATCTGTACAATTAATCGTACAGTGAAATATGATATCTGAGACTTCTGTATATTTTGTAGATGATCACACCGATCATTCCAACAACGGTGCCTCCTACCAGTGCAATACCAAAAGTTCCTCCGATACCTAATAAGATCATACCTAATATATGCATTTTCATTCACCTTTCTTTTTACAATATGCTTATAAAAGGTCTGCAGTCTGGTGACTGTAGGCGCAGTTATATAGAAGAGAGGGGGCTGATTTACAGTGCCACTCTTTTTTTCTGTATGAAAATGGCCTCCCTGTCACAGCTTCTCCATTTCTGTCACAGAGAAATATTTCGTTTATATCATTTCATACCTTCTGAGGATTTTTATTTTCATTTTTCATACCGGAATTTTCATACAGAAAGAAACCTCTTTCTCCTAAAAGAAGTCTGTGTCATTAGAAATTATGCATATATCAGCCTTTTGATCCGTCTTGATGATGTATATATGTAATGATAACAGAACCATATGTGATAATACTGCTTGCAGTAATACTGGCTTCCCGAAAAAAGACCGTGTCTGGCAGGCCACAAAGTGTTGCGGTAAGCCGGATCAGAGAACGTACCTTGGGAAGGATCCTGTTCTTCTGACCGGATACGGTCCGGCGTAATACTTCTGTAGAACTGCGCAGCATGGAATCTCCCAACTGATCCGGGGAACACATATCCTGCTCCGTGTTTTGTACCTGCAGTGTGCGAAGAATGTCTGGGGATGCCGAAACAGACACGCCAAAATCAGGATCTGTCTTGACTCGTTCAAAACACATCCCGGAGACTGTCAATATAATGATCAGACAGAGACTGATCCACCGTCTCATCTTATATGTCTCTTTCATCTGCAGCACCTCATTTCCAATATATTTTAGCAAAAATGAAATGATTTTACAACTAATCAACAGTAACTTCGTCTTTTTCCTCTTTTTTTGGCAAAAGACAACAAAAGAGAATGGTTTTATGGTAAGATATTTTTTAGGGAAAGGTTGTCTGTATCACAATTCGGATAATATGAAAAAGAGGAAAAGAATCTTACGGGAAAGGGCTATGCATTTATGTATCAATTTTTTGTATTATTGCAATATATTGGAATTTTTGCATTAATTGTTGAAATTTTTTATGTCAGCCGGCAGCAGAGCTCGAAGCTGCAGATGGCACTGGTGCTTTTGCTGTATTCGTCTCTGATCAACATTGTGGGCTATACTATGGAGATACTGGCAGGGAAACAGCAGGTTGCCATACAGGCAACGAAGTTTTCTTATTTTGGCAAACCATTTGTTGTATTTTTTATGTATTTGTTCATTATGGAATACTGCAACATTGTAGTACCAAAGCTTCGCCGGAATATCCTCTTTGGAATCTGTATTTTAATCTGCGGTCTGGTGTCCACCAATGAGTACCACCATTTATATTATTCTTCCGTGTCCTATACACAGGAGGGAATGTTTCCGCATCTGATCCTGAACCATGGTGTATTATATAATCTGTATAACGTATTTATTGCTTATTATTTTATTGTGATCCTTTGGGCGGCAATCCGTAAGCTGCGTCAGACGAAATCACCGATCATCAGGAAACAGCTTTTGATGATATTGGGAATGGTTCTGCTTAGTATGCTCAGCCTGGTTCTGTTCCTGCTGCACCTGACCAATGGATATGATACTACGGCACCTGCGTATCTGGCAGCCGCCTTTATATTTGAACGGCTGATGCGTAAATATCGGTTGTTTGATACCTTGACGCTGGCCCAGGAGGAAGCCGTCAATCATATGGCAAACGGCCTGATCGTTATAGGAACTGCGGGAGAGGTGATATACTCCAACGAGGAAGCAGACCGGATATTGAATTGTCTGGAGCAGGAAGAAGGAAAGCGAGAGCTGGAGGATTTAAAAAAGCTTGCCGAAAAGCAGGAATATCTTTTTCTGGATAAATGCGCAGCAGAGGACGGGGAGAAGCATCACACAAAGGAAAAGTGTGTTTATGAGCTGGCACTGCATGATATTTCCAAAGGTGAGAACAATTATGGACAGACTTTGACTATGGCAGAGATTACGGACCGGTATTATTATACAGAACGTCTCCAGCGCGACCTGAGGAGTAAGACCAGAGAGGTTGTGCGGATCCAGCGTGATATTATCGGTAGTTTTGCTGCTATGATCGAGGCAAGAGACGGCATTACCGGATTACATATTAAAAACACCGGGAATCTGGTGCGTGTGCTGGTCAATGTAATGGCAGTGGACAAACGCTACAGGGATATCATTACGCTGGAATATGCGGATATGGTGGCGGCTGCGGCGAGACTTCACGATATTGGAAAGATTGCCATTCCGGATCGTATTCTTCAGAAGGAAGGAAAGCTTACTGATGAAGAGTTCGCCATTATGAAGACCCATCCCCAGGAGGGAGCGAAAATCCTCAAGCATACCCTGAAGGATCTGGAAAACGATACTTATTGTGAGATTGCATATGATATGGCAATGTATCACCACGAGAAATATAATGGTGCCGGTTATCCGGAAGGGATCAAGGGAGAAGAAATCCCATTGTCCGCCCGGATCATGGCAGTGGCGGATGTCTATGATGCACTCCGGTCCAAACGTCACTACAAAGAGGGATTTTCAAAGGAAAAGGCAGTCGCTATTATGGAAGAAAGCAAGGGCAGTCATTTTGATCCATATATTGATGAGCTGTTTTTGAAGCATATCGATGAGATGGAGGCTGTGATCGACACAGGATATCACAAGGAGGAATCTTCCGCAAAGGAAACGAATAAGGAACCATAAAAGGAAACAAAAATAAACGATAGAATCAAAGGATAAAACAGCGTTCCGGCCAGAACGTGGATATGTTCCTGTTAAGTGACGGGTTTTATTATTTCCCTTGTCTACCTGGACGGGAGCATATCATTTCTGACCGGATAAGCTGTTTTTATTTATTGGTACAAAGCGGGTGCAATACAGGTTTGCCTGCAGCTAACATTTCTTTTTATCAATTTGTGGATTATATGCGTAGAAATTCTTTGGATTTCGCTGATCCTGAATGCGGCGCAGACATTCTCCAAATCTCTGGAAATGCACGATCTCACGCATCCGCAGGAAACGGATCGGATCAGCCACTTCCGGATCCTTCACGATCCGCAGGATATTGTCGTAGGTCAGACGTGCCTTCTGCTCTGCTGCAATCATATAAGAACAACTTTTGATTAAAAGTTCCAGTGAATTTCAATCGGAACGTCCCTTGTTCCCGGAATACGTTTGCCGACAGATATATAATCAATCAGCGTTTCCACAATCTCGCGGGTAAGATGTTCCAAGTTGGTATATTGTTCAATCAGTTCGCGGCGATTATCGCCCGCCGCAATTTTTTCTTCGATTTCGGCTAACTGCTTTTCTCCGTCAGCAATCACACGTTCCAAACGGTCGCGCTCTGTGGTAAATCCTTTTGACATATCCACATAATCGCTTTCAGAAATTAAGCCCTTTACCTTATCCATATAAAGCTCTCGAATACCCTTTGAATACTCGTCAACCTTTTTTTGATAAACGGTAAGGTCAGAGAGTAGACGGGCTTTCTGCTCCTGTAAGTTATCACAAAATTCAATGTTCTGTTCTAACTCGTCTTTGTCAAGATATTCGGTAGCCAAACGGTTCAACTCGTCAATTACAAGTCGTTCCAGTTTATCAACAGAAATAAAAGAGCCAATACAAGCGTCTTTTGCTACATGGCGGTTAGAGCATTGCAGATAATGTTTATTGTGATTTTTGGAAGAACGCATTGTATAACCGCAGTTCGCACAACGGGCTTTTCTTGCAAATAAACCGATTGTGCCAACATCAAAGGGCTTTGCCCTTTGTTCGATTAACGCTTGCACTCTGTCCCATAACTCCCGGTCAATAATAGGTTCATGCGTTCCCTCGACAATGTACCATTCGCTTTTCGGGCGGGGTTTGTTTTGTTTCGTCTTATAGGACACACTACCATATTTCCCCTGCACCATATTGCCGATATAGATTTCATTTATCAGCATATCGGAAATAGCAAAGTATTTCCAAAGAGTGCTGTTTCTTGTTTTCGGCTGTTGGTATCGTAAGCCATGTAGACGTTTATATTCTGTTGGATTTGGTATGCCCCGGTCATTGAGCATACGGGCGATTGCAGTTTTACCGTAACCTTGTGAAAACAGGGTAAACACTTCTCGAACAACGGCAGCGGATTCTTCATCAATAATCAAATGCCCTTTTTGGTCTGGGTCTTTCTTGTAACCATAAAGAGCAAATGCGCCGATATGAAAACCATTCATACGTCTGTTTGTTAAGACACTTCGGATATTTTCAGACATATCCTCTAAGTACCACTCATTGACAAGCCCGTTAATTTGACGGGATTTTTTATTTCCCTTGTTAGCGGTATCTGCATTGTCAACAATACTGATAAAACGAATACCCCAAATAGGGAATAGTCCATGTATGTACTTTTCTACAAGTTCCAGTTCGCGGGTAAAACGTGACTGTGTTTTGCAAAGGATAATATCAAATCTGTGTTGTTCTGCGTCTTTGAGCAAACGGTTAAATTCTGGTCTGCGGCGGTCAGAGCCGGTATAGTCGTCGTCGCTGTAAATGTTGTAAAGTTCCCACCCCTGTTCCATAGCGTATTGCAGCAGCATAGCTTTTTGATTTTGTATGCTGTTGCTGTCGTCGGTTTCAAATTGCTTGTTTCTATCTTCTTCGGATAAGCGGCAGTAAATAGCTACTTTCATGTTCATATCTCCTCAGAGATAAAACAAGCTCCCTCTAATGGAATTATACCATAATAGAGGAAGCTTGTCATTATCGCTGCGCCGCGGTTATTCCTTTATTTTTTTCTAACTTATTGATAAGCTCAATCCATTTTTGCGTGAATTGGCTTTTAGTAGTCGTATTTTCGCCGCTTTTGAAAACACTACTACAAATGTTCTTAGATTTTTCGTTATTTGCCATAATTAGCCCCCTTTCAAGAATGGCTAATACACTATATGAAAAGTGGCAAGTCCACTATTACAACAAAGGGGCTTTCATCGGACGGCTGTTAGCACAACCTCGCGGGAGTTCCACCCCTGCCCGTTAAGGCAGCTCTACCCAATGCCTGCGACGCTTTTAACGCTCGGACTATGGCTATAAAGGCTTGTCTACCCTTAGTGCGTGTCGTCGCCCACAAGCCGCTACACTTGTTTCCCGGCGTGGTGGTGGTCGCTCGACTTTCTCCAATAGAGGAAAAGCGTCATGGCGCACCCGCCGTATGGCTCAACGCAAAAAGGACGTATCCGATTTGCCCTATACTGCGTCGCCGTTATCTTGCGTCGCTTTCTTTGTCAAAGAGCAAGCAAGGTCAAGTCAACAGGCAGCGGAAAGGGGGACGCTGCTTGTGGTTATCTCAAACCTTGAATGAAAGGACAGCCCGCATGAGACGCGAACGCAAGCGGTCGCGTATATCCTCGTCTATGCCCCAATAGATATTTCCGCGCTCATCACGCAGCTTTCGCATAGACAGGGACGCTATGTAACTTTCGTAATGCTGTACGACAATGTTCATAGCTTCCGGGTCGCCCTTAGTAGCGGCTATGATTACCGGGTAAGGCAACAAGCCGCGTTCGTCCTGTTCTGATTTACTAATCTGTGCAGTCATAGGCTCTTTCCTCCAAATAGCGTTTTAACAGCTTCATTGAGCTTGTCCGGCGGGACTGTACCGTTGTCCTTGACAGATTACAAAACTTTGCAATCTCGCGTTCGCTCATGTCAAAGAAATAATATAGCAGTACGGTTTCCCGCTTTTCTTCCGGCAAACTGTGCAGGGCTTCGGCAAGCAGCTTCGCAGTAATTTCTTTGCCGCCGACAACGAAAGACTGTTCCGCTTCATCATCTGCAAAATATTTGTCGCAGACGTAAAGCTGATTTTCTTCCAGTGGCGACAGGTCGGAAAAAGTAACCTCGCGTAATTGCCGTTGCTTTGTGTCCCTGTGGGCGTTCATAGCTTCTCGCTTCAACGCCAGTTTACAAAAGCCGTTAAAGGCACAACGGATTTGCCATTGGGTACGAATAGGCTCGTTCATGTTCTCACCTCCTTTCGCTGCCGCGAAAGCGGTGGAATTTGAAATGTCCCCTTTCGTAAACCCTCAAACCGACGGACTTCAAAATGGACGTTGGTTTTTAGAAATTTCTTGAAAAAATTTTTGGAGAAAACGCAAAATGCGCCCGTCTGCAAAACGCAGACAGGCGCAAAGGAATTATCAAAAGTATATGTGTGATTTGTGAGTTCATCTATGTAGCCGGAATATCCCATTGGCGGGTAATGGCTTTTTTTGATAGTAACCCATTAAGGCATAGGAAAAAGGACATGGCGATACCTCCTTGATACCGCCATATCCTCAAAAAAGGGTAACTTTAACACACCCTCCGTATTCTCACTTTTGAAAAAGAAAACAGCGGCTTTGATTGTTATTTCAAAACCGCTGTTAGGTTGCTTCTATTCTGTAAGGCGCGTGAAAATTTTACCGCCGAACAACGGTTTTTTTTATTTTCCGTTGGGCGGTTTCTACTTTTACACATTATTTGACTACTTCCGTACTATTATCACTATTGATTTCTAACTTGTTTTGTCCCTCTCCAATTATCCTTTGTTTACAAGCGAAAGTTTCCTTGTTATAAGCCGCTTTATTAAAACGGGTCGTAATATCTAAAGTAGCATTACTGTTTTTTTCGTCATAATCCCTCCTACATTAAGTCTTTGTTTTCAACACCCTGTATGGAGAGAAAAGCAAAAATCAGTGAGATAAGCGTTAATATGACAGGGAATATAGCATTGTTTGCCATAGTAAAGTCGCCTATGTTTGCCTGCGTCAGTATAATAAGCAAAAATGAGGATATGATAGTTGCTTTTGACGATTTCATAGCCAAGCCAATAAACAGGGCTATAAAGCTCATTGTTACTATGACAACCGATTTCAAAATTAACTGCACATAAAAGCTCAAACTTGCCATATTAAAATCAAGTGGAAAAGCAGATACCATAAACTGTGAACCAATCAAAATGCACCCATAAAGTAATAACTTTGTAAGCACTAAAGCAGTAAAACTAAAAATCCATACCGCAAGCATTTGTGAAATAAGGATTTTCTGTCGCTTTATCGGATAAGAAAACATTAAATTCATGGTTTTATTCTTGTATGCACTCACAATGAACGAAGAAAGCATAACACTGGTAAATACAAGAAAAGACATACTTGTAAACAATTCAATAGGCGAAGATATAGTATTATTGCCGGAAGCTGCGTCTGGTACGCCAGTATCCGGGTCGTTTGCAATACCAAGATAGGCAAGTGCGAACATGAATAGACAGAGAACCGCTGCCAAAATTACAGCATTACGGACATATTTGCCGATATTGTTTTTCTTCCATTCCAACTTAATCAGTTTCAACATGATTTCTCCACCTCCCCAGTCATTTTTAGGAAGTAATCTTCCAAAGTTTCCGCTTTTTTGCCAAGAGATATTACCTCAACATCATTCAAAGCAAGAGTTTTCGATAAGTCTTGTGTTGATACATGGCTGTCATAAATGCGGATTTTTTCGTCCTCGATAATCTTAAAATTATCAACTCCAAGTTTTTCACTTAACACATAAGCCGCCTTTTTCGTATTTAGTACAGACAATTCAATATAGGCTAAACTCATTTGCTCGATTTCTTTCATGCTGATTTCTTTCATCATCACACCATGATTGATTACACCGACAGTATCAGCAATACTTTCAATCTCTGAAAGAATATGACTGGAAATCATAATTGTTATGCCATATTCGGTGCAGAGTGTTTTCAACAGGTCGCGGATTTGCTTCATTCCTGCCGGGTCAAGTCCGTTTGTCGGTTCATCAAGGATAAGCAGCTCCGGCTTACAAAGAATAGCGCGTGCAATTCCAAGACGTTCTTTCATTCCAAGAGAGTAATTTTTAACGGACTTCCCGGCTGCGTCGGATAAACCCAACATATCAAGCGCATTTTCTACGCTGCCATGATTGTAGTACCCCATATATTCACAATGGAGTTTCAGATTTTCATATCCTGTCATGTGGTCGTAAAAGGTGGGAAATTCAATGATACTTCCCATTCGTTTTAAGACCTCATAGGATTGTGGTGAAAGTGTTTCTCCAAAAATCTCAATAGTTCCATTGGTAGGCTTCCAAAGGTTTGTAATCATCTTCATAACCGTTGTTTTACCTGCTCCGTTCGGTCCTAAAAAGCCATAGATTTCTCCTTTTTTTATGTGGAGATTAACGTCATTTACAAGATTTCTTCCGCCAATGGTTTTCGTAATGTGATTAGTTTGTAAAATGTACTGCATATTTCTTATCTCCTTTCTACATACCATTGTAACGGTTTCGATTTTCAAAACTCTTGAATAATCCTTACAAATTTCTTTCGCGGCATTTAGTAAGACATTTTTTTAAGTTTGACACTAAATACTGTTTTTATATTTGGAGTGCTGTCTAAAATAATATCTCCGCCAAGCTGTAATGCTAAATTTTTAGAAATTGTCAACCCCAAACCATTTCCCTGTATATTACGATTTCGGGAGTCCTCCATAGTAAAAAGGCGGTCAAATACACTAGCTGCAAAATTTTTGTCAATGCCTTTTCCCTTATCAATCACATCAATAAATACTGCGTTTTTATCTGTTCTTAAACTTATTCCTAAATATTTTCCATCTGCTCCATACCGGATAACATTAGAAATAAGATTAAATAAAATGCGCTGTATAGCTTCTTTATTTCCATGAACGTAAACAGCAGTTTCCGGTATATCAATATCAACTTGAAAATTTTTATTTGTCAGTATTCCATAAAAATCTAAGATACTTTCACGACAAACCTCGCACACATCAATTCTTGATAGTTCTATATCCATATCGCCGGACTCTAACTTTGCCAAAGTGAAAAACTGGTTAATCAATTCCATGACGTTTTCTGCTTTCTGCTCGATTTTTCCTAACATTTCGTCTGTACTTGTCCCATTGATACGCATAATTTCCAAATATCCCAAGATGACAGTCATAGGTGTCTTTATATCATGCGAAATATTAGAAAGCATTTTTTTTGAAGCAATTTCCGAACGACAATAATCAGCTTTTACTTTCAGATGATTTTCCAACAAACGGTTTATTTGCGCAGCAAGTTCCATAAGTTCTTTGTTTTCGGTAAAAACCATTACGCGCTCGGAGCTGTTTGTATCAGTTATTTCTTTTAGCTTTTCGCTGATTTTTTGTATTTTTTTCTGTATTCCAGTGCGAAAAGCAAATTGCTGATACAAAACTGTTATGAGTAAAATTACAATACAAATCAAAAGAAAAAAGATAATCGTCGGCTCACTCATAGCGTATCTCCCAATTTATAACCAATCCCCCAAACTGTTAGAATATAACGGGGATTTCGGGTATCGTCCTCAATCTTATTCCTCAATCTGCTGATATGCACATTAACAGCATTTTCATCTCCTAAATATGCGTCATTCCAAACAAGGGAATATATTTGTTCTTTGGTATATACCTTTTTAGGGTTTTGCAATAGTAATTTCAAAATATCAAATTCCTTTGCGGTCAATTCAATATTTTTCCCTTTTTTAGTAATGGAATAGTCGGATAAGTTCATTACCAAATCTCCGGCAGCCAGTATAGCCGGAGCAGTAACCGATGTATTATCATACTGGGTTGTTCTTCTTATATTTGCTTTTATCCGGGCTAAAACTTCTGCAACAGAAAAGGGCTTTGTAATATAATCATCAGCACCTAATCCCAAACCTAAAGTTTTATCTGCTTCGGTATCCTTTGCCGACACAATAATAACAGGAACTACGCTGTTTTTTCTGATATACTGCATAACGTCCATACCACTGATTTTGGGTATCATAAGGTCTAACAAAACTAAACTAAATGTAGAAGTATCGAATTGATTACAGGCTTCTTGTCCGTCAACTGCACAAATAACTTCATAATTTTCAGTCGTCAAATAACTAGTCAGCATTTCGCTGATTTCTGTATCATCTTCAATTAACAGAATTTTGTGTTTATTCATAAATTGCTTTTTTCTCCTTTCTTCTGCCGTCAACAGGTTTTTCTGCGTCCTTTGGTATCAGCCACATATAACCGATTTTAGAAACTCCCGGTATTCTATCTTCTTTACAAAGTATCTGTACTCGCCTTTCAGAAATCCCCCATTTCTTTGCTGCTTCGGGGCAAGAAATATATTCCATAGTCAACCGTCCTTTCTTCAAATTCTATCAGAATAATTATACTCGGATAGACGAACAATAGCAAGTGTATGATATGCTCTATTTCTATCCGTACCATGATGTATGTAATCATATCTCGAAAGGAAGATGAAATATACAATGTAGTTGGGTGAAATGACTATGAAGCAGAACAAAGAAAAATTTGATTTTAAGGCTTTCGGGCAAGCCATTAAAGCAGCAAGAAAAGCAAAGGGAATATCACGCAATCAGTTAGCCG
>ERZ779840.452-NODE-452-length-48729-cov-11.028475_pt1 | contig 48729 bp, 48 predicted proteins | sample MGYA00511561_ERZ779840 | MGnify/ENA primary metagenome ERZ779840 (study PRJEB29588, sample SAMEA2162036) | human gut metagenome | biome: human gut; feature: human-associated habitat; material: faeces | place: Denmark | collected 2008/2010 ...
CTGTTAAAATAATAAATACTATAATTGTTCTATTTCTTTTTCTTAAAATATATGCCATAGCATTTTTTAGCATTTTACAAACCTCCTATCTTCAAATTTTTTATTAAGAATATATATAAGCCACGTAATTATATTATTTTTTTAGAGTTTTGTCAATTTTTCCATCGGCGGATTTAATATCTTATGATTAATTTGTGATAATGTCTTAAGTAATGACTTGCGAAATTGTCTCACAGTTATATAATATGTCACTGAGGTGACAAAATAAGAAAGGTAAAATTAAGAATGAATGAATTACAAAAATATGAGGTTATCAAGGAATTGGTTGATCACAATGGTAGCAAAAACTGAGCTGCTAAAAAACTCAGTATATCTAGAAGACATTATACTACTATATAAGGGCAAATATCAACGTTGAAATTTCTTTCACTTTAAAGATTTTCTAAAGGCTGCACTGTAAGAAGAATATATATCTGTTATTTTTTGATAAAACCTTCTCTCGCTTGAACAAATATTTCTAATTATTTCAAGTGTTTCTTCGAAGTAATCCTCGTCAAATATGTAATTAGGATTTTTTAACCTTTTATCATCCATAACTACACCTTTTATCATATATTCTTTTAATATTTTAGTAGCTTAAATTCTAAAGTTTGTTGCTTTTTTGATTCACTCTATATCCACTGGAAATAATCATATCAAGATTATATATCTTTACCGTTTTTTATAATTATCAATGTCGGTTTTTCCACGATGTTATTTTCATCAAGTTAACCACTATTTAATTTACCTCTTATATAACAATAAGCCATGATTGCCATTATTTGATTTAATAATCTCAGTACTATTAAAAGGATTTCTTTTAGCTAAAGACTCTGTATTATAAAGATAAGATATAATTGTTCCTTGATTATTTAAATTAATTCTATTTAAAGTTTGTTGAAAGGTTTTATATTCAAGATAGTAAATGATATTAGAAAGATTAACTAAATCATAAGAGTCTTGAAGTGGCATAGTACTTATATCTCCGGTTAGATAATTAATTTTGGCATGTTTAAGCTTGCTTTGTAGTTCTTGATAGTTATTGTTTTGCAGGTATGGATTGTAAGATATCATCTGATTAGATGAGGCTTGTTCACTAGAAAAAAGTAAAGAGTCATATATTTCACTTAAGTCAAAGTAATTTAATAAGCCATCCCAAAATTCTTTGGTTTCATTATCTAAATATGGTCTGACCCCGTAATATAAATCAAAGGCTTCTTCTTCGTTAACATTTTCGTTACAAATAAAGTTTAAGTAGTCTTTTTGGGATAAGGCCATGACGGCAGCCATTTTAAGTTTTAAAAAATATTTGGGAAAAGTACTTATATCAAAGGCATCAATATTAAAAGAATTAACTAAGATACTATTTAATATTTGGTCGCCAGAGGCGATAACACTAAGCATTTTCTTTTTGCTTTTTAGGTATTCTATGTAATCACAAATTCTTTCGTTAGATGTTCGATAGATAACTGAGGTATTATGGAAAGCTTTTCCATTAGAATCATTTTGGTAATTTCTAGATACGATATTTTGGGCAATTTCTAAATCTGACATGGCTCATCCTTCTTTCTTGGAAGCTATTATATCACAATACTCATAATTCTTGATTAATAATCCATTTAATATCTTCAATAGCTTTATCAATATTAAAGATACCATTACCTACAGGATAATAAACGGGATAAACTTTATACTTAGTTTTATTAATATCTAATTCATAGGGTGTTTTACGAGATTGAGAGACAGATATTTTGGTATTTAAAATTATGGAACTTACTTGGTTACCAAAGGTAATGATTATTCTAGGTTTGACGATATCTATTTCTTTTAGAAGTAAATCAAGGTACTTATTTAATACTTCGTCGCTTAATGGTCTGGCATCTACTTGAGTGCATTTTCCAAGATTAGTAATAAATACTTTTTTCTGTTCTAGTTCATTATAGACGTAATCACAGAAAGCATAGTCCCAGTCTTTAGGCTTTTTATTCATTATTTGTTGATAAGTATTTTCCGTAAGAAGATTAACATTATAAAATAGTTTCCAAATATTTTTTGTACCTAGCCATGGTGATTTGCGACCGTGCCAAGCTTTAACACTAGCAATGTTTTTACCAGTAGGATTCATGAAGACGAAACAGATATCAGGATTGGTTGTGCAGCCACCATTGTAAATAGAATCTAACTCTTGGGCGCCATATTTTTGCTGCATTTTATCATATTCTTGGTTTAAATCTTCTAATTTCATTGGCTTACTCCTTAGTTTTAATTACTTGGTTATGGTCTTATGTAAATATATTCTTTTACTAAAACCACCTTTTTTAGCTTTTTTCTCTTCTTTAATTCTTGTAATTTCGGTTAAATCACTACCTTGAGAACAAGAAATGGCATCTAGGACTTCTAGAACATCCGCAAGTTCTTCTAATATTTCTTTTTTAGTTTTAGCCCTTTTTACTTCATTGGTTTCTTCTTGTAATTTATTTAATAAAGCTTCTTGGTATTCTTCGAGTGTTAGAGTACTAGTAAATACTTCTTCATTGTCGTTAGCAATTATATCTGGGATATTGTCTCGAACTAATTTATTATATATTTTTTCCATGGTTCCTCCTTTTTCATTCAAAAATAGTATAACATGCGTTTGCTAAATGTTCTACTAAAAAACATCTTAATTGAAAAAAATCAACGTGGTTAACATTGATTAATTTACTTTGCCGAAATGATTAAAAGGAAATATTATAAAGTTAGTATTACCTACAATATTTTCTTTTTTGACTGGGCCAAAGTATCTACTATCTAGAGAATCTTCCCTATTATCGCCCATAACAAAGTATTCATCATCACCTAAAGTAATTTCTGGAAAATCTTCAGTTTTTCCTTTGCCATAGACTTTGGCTTCTTCATTATTTATATAGACAACTCCACTAACGCATTTAATTTTGTCGTTTGGCATACCATAAATTCTTTTTATTAGTTTATCATTGTTATAGTTTACAACTACGATATCATAACGATTTACTTTGCTAAGTTTATTTAAAAGCATGATATCATTTGTATATAGTGTATCTTGCATGGATGGGCCATTGACCGCAACAGGGGTCATAATAAAACTTCTAATTAGAACAACAACAATTATTATTATTAAATAAGGAATTAATTCTTTGATAAATTTATTCATTTGTAATCAGCTCCTTTAAAATTATATCAAAATTTTTATAATTTAACACTATTAGTGTGACGATACTCTTCAATTCTTGACATAATTTCATCGGTTTGTTGCATAATGTCTTTATAGACTTTTACTCTTGGGGTTAATTCAATAGGTTCAGTAATTCCTTTTTCTTTAGCTTCTTCTTTAGATCGCGTTATCTTATTAACATCGTCTATAAGTCGGTTAAATTCTAAGCCACCTAAATGTTCTTGAAAAATAGAAAATAAATTATTTAAAGCTTCAATATTTTCAGTACCAAGTTCTTTTTCTAAGAGTTCAAAATTGTTATTTTTACGACTTTCTAAAATTATATCTTTATATTTTTCAAATAAACCATCTACAATAAAGTTCATTTTTTCATACGATGTTTGATAAGTATACTTTTCAGTTTTATCAGCAAATAAACTATAACCAATTTCATGGGCTTTAGCGCTTATTTCTTGGGCAATTTTTTCATTTATTACTTCATTAAAGTATTCATACTTTCTTCTACTAGGAATTTCTGGTTGGTTGTAATGTTCTTCTATGAAATCAAAGCCACATCTAGCTAAGTAGCCTTCTTTATTAGATGAAATAGCTGATAATTCATAGAGATGATTTAATTCATGATTAATACTATGATCAATATTATTAGTCTCATGATCAAAATTAATAAGGACTAAAGGTGTTAAACTATTATCTTTTTTAGAAAATGCTGGACTGATACAAGTTGGGGTGTTACCATTTAAAATCTCAGTAAAATCACCTAACCCTGATACTAAATTGGCTTGTTTTAATTTTTCAATAATTTGCTTGTTATAGTATGTATGAGAATTGTAGTCTAGTGTGAAATTTTGATCACGTATTTTTTTAGCCTCTTCTAACTTAGAAGTATACTTTATGGTTGGCCAAATGTCTTTTCTTTGAACATAGCTTTGATAGTTATCACCTAGATTTATTCCTTTAGATTTAAAATACGCTATACGTTCATTTTATATTGCTTGTTTTTGCCATGGACTAGACTGTTGGTCTTCTAATATTTTGGTAGCATCAGTGAAGAAACATTCGATACCATTGGCAATCTTATGGTCATTTAAAAGATTAATAACGTATTTATCTAATAAATATTTTTTCTTACTATCTTTTAAAAATTCATCTAGGTTGGTTTGGTATTCTAAGGGTATTAAAGGTCTTATTTGTTTGATAAATTCTTGGTCATAATAATCTTTAAGTTGTTTTTCTAGGTTTTCGTCATGATTGGCTATTTCATATTGATGATGAAATTGTTGTTTATAATTTTGATATTCGTTTAAAGCAACTTGGTATTTTGATACTACTTTGTTTAATTCTTGAATTTCTTTTTTTGACATTAATTCATCAATGTTAGAAAATTGTAAATTAGGTAATATATCTTTTATGTATCGTAAACCATTGTTAACAACATCTTGGTAATCCGTTGCTAAAGTTTTAGGATTAAGGCGATAAGAAATTTGCCCTAAAAGCCAAGTTGGAAGGCTTTGAATATTAGAAGATGCCACTCTTTTTTCAACGTAAGTTAATAATTCTTCCCTAGTAATATGGGAATTATAATTTCTAACTAACTCTAAAACATCTTGAGTTGTTTTTTCTTTACGGCCGTTTTCACCTAAAGAATATTGCTTGTAAAACTCTATGTATTTACTTATAGGATGGGTGTTTATATATTCAAAAGAATTGTAATTTACGACTTGTTCTTGAGTTAGACCTAAAGAATTTCCTTCTAATACTTTTTCAACAAGTTCTTTACTAACGATATTTTCTAACTTATGAAGTTTAGTTAAATAACTTTTAGGAGTTTGATACGCAATAAAAATGGCATTTTTAAATTTGTTTTCAATGTTAGCACGTTCTTCTTCGCCATAATAGCTAACAAATAAATCAATTAGTTTATCTTTATTATTTTCAAAGTATTCATAAGAATTTAGGGCTTTAATTAATCTTTCTTTTTCATTCATAATTTGGTTCCTTTATAATTGTTTTAAATTCTTGGTAGTTAGATGGGTATACTCCTTTACCATGAAAAGTAGTTATTTTTTTGTTGTTATCATATACTTTGATAGTGAATTCTTCAATATCAATACCATTTTTAGTACCATATTCATTTTGCCAATATGTTAAAGTATGGGTTATGTAATTTAGATAACCTGGCTTGACGTTATAACTTTGATTATTTATGGTTGCTATTTTATTAAGATAGTCGATTGTTATTAAATCATTATTAAAAGGGTTATTAATATTTATTTCAATTAGTTCAATCATGTTTTCTCCTACTCTATACATAATAGTACTAGGAATACTTTAAAAAGTCAAAAAAAAATTAAGAGCAATGTCTTAATTTCTTTCTTTAACTTTATAATCCTTTTTCATTCCAGCTACGAAGTTAAGTTTAGCACGGCGAACCATACCTTTTTTAACAACTACAATTGAGTCAATAGTTGGGGCATTAACTGGGAAAATTCTTGTTACGCCAATGCCACCTGATTTTTTACGTACAGAGAAAGTTTCAGAAACACTTCCACCTTTTTTAGCAATTACTAAGCCTTCAAAAGCTTGGATTCTTTCTTTCTTACCTTCTTTTACCCATACATTAACTCTAACTGTGTTTCCAACACGGAATTCAGGAATATCTTTTCTTACTTGTTTTGCATTAATTTTGTCAATTAAATTTGCCATAAAAATAGTTCCTTTCTATAATATATATCACTTAAAATCATTACTAGCTTTAGTGCTAACTAAGCGGATTTTCTACAGGTTTTATCCCGAAGCAGTTTGATTATAGCAAAAAGTATAGGCTTAAGTCAAGTCCTTAGCGGCCTCTTAATTCACTTTTTTCGTAATATTGCATGTTTTGGTGCGAAATCATGACTTGTTTTAAGCGTAATTCGTTTTCTAAGACACGAAGTTTTTTTAAAAATAGTTCTTCTTTTTCTTGATTTAGAAATTTTTGATAACGATTAAGTAGGATTTCTTTAACTAGTTGGACCTCGTCTAGTGCTAGAGCGGTATCAGCATCACTGGCATCGGTATCATTTAAAACTGCACTTACTAGAGTTAATAGTTTTTTGAAACGCCGGTTAAATTTAATGGTTAAGATTTCATTTATCATTTTAGGGTCAACAACTGTTACATTTGATACTTTGATTATATTTTTAGAACGTTTAGAGTTGAATTTATAACCGGTAAAGTCAATGTCACCACTAAATAATTCTTTTTTATCACCATTTTGTTTTAATATATATGACATAAGATCTCCTACTTCATTAAATCTGGTCGACGTTCTTTAGTTTTCTTAATTTGTTCTTCGTGACGCCATTTGGCTATATTTTGATGGTTGCCACTTAGTAAGACGTCTGGCACTTTTAGACCGCGATATTCGCTTGGTTTAGTATATGTGGGATAGTCAAGCAAGTTATTTTCGAAAGACTCACTAGTTAAGGAATCTTTACTTATAGCACCATCTAGTAAACGCACAACAGAGTCAGTAATAATACCCGCAGCAAGTTCGCCTCCTGTCAAGATATAGTCGCCAATACTTATTTCTAAGTCACAAAGTGTTCTAATGCGTTCATCAAAGCCTTCATAATGGCCACAAATAATAATTAAATGCTTTTTCAATTTTAGTTCTTGGGCCATTTTTTGGTTATAAGTTTGACCATCAGGAGTTACTAAAATCACTGTACTATCTGGTGTTCTTATGGTATCTAAACATTCAAATATGGGTTCACATCTTAATACCATACCAGCTCCCCCACCATAAGGGGTATCGTCTACTTGACTATTGTTTAATTTAGAATATTCACGAAAGTTAATTAAGTTTATTTCAACGAGATTTTTATTAATACTTCTTTTGATAATAGATTCATTTAAAAATCCTTCTAACATATGAGGAAAAAGAGTTAAAATATCAATTTTCATAGTATCAAGCTCCTCACATCTTTAGTATATAATTTTTTATTTATTAAATCAACTTTCTTTATATAATTTCCTTCGGTTGGAATATAAAAGGAATGTTTTCCTTGAACTTCTAATATGGGATGATTGTTATTATCATAGTAGTCTTTTACGATACCATAGGAAATGTTATCTTCTACTACTTCAAGACCAATTAGGTCGCTTAGGATATAGTCTTTTATTTCTAAGATATTTCTTTTAACGTAGACTAGCATATTTTTATATTTTAAAACATCATTAATATTATTTAAGTTTTTTAAGGTTATCATGTCATAGTCTTTATGAATACGGTAACTTGCTATTACATGGGGTTCATGTTCTTTACCGATAAATATTTCATTATTTATTTTAAATACTTGATTTTTAAGTTCAAAATCACTTTTAATTCTTAGTTCGCCTTTGATACCATGGGTGTTTACGATACGCCCGATACATACATACTCATTCATAGTCTTCTTTACTCATTTCATACATTATTATGGATGCAGCAACAGCGGCATTTAGGCTTTCGACCTCGGGAGACATGGGAATATAGATATTATTAGTTATTAATTCTTTGATGTTTTTAGAGATACCTTGGCCTTCGTTACCGATTACGATAGCGTACTTTTTTGGTACTTTGATATCTTTTAATGGTATCCCATTGGTAACATCTGTACCTAGGATCATGTAGTTATTTTTAATTAGTTCCGGGATAAGTTCGTCTAAGTTTTTACGCATAACATCGATGTGGAACATAATGCCTTCACTAGAACGAATAACTTTTTCGTTATAAAGGTCAACGGAGTTAGTATTAAGAACTATAGTATCGATATTGAATGCTTTAGCACTTCTTATGATAGTACCTAAATTACCCGGATCTTGGATATTATCTAAAAGTAGTAAGCGATTTTTATAGTCTATGGGATTAAATTTATAAGCTAGACCAACTACATAGGGAATAGATACCATACTGCTGACTTTTTTCATAACTTTTTCGGTAATATAATAAGTCTTAACGTCAAGGGTGAAGGTACTGGTATCTAAAACATAGATTTCTTTTAACATACCACAGTTTAATGCTTCTTTGACTAAATGGTCGCCTTCGATTAAGAAGACATTCTCATTATCACGGAATTTTTTTTCTTTTAATTTGGTAAGATATTTAATTTTTTGGTTATCTAAACTAGTAATTAAGTCCATAAGTACCTCTTTCTTTTCATGTTGTATTGTATCATGTTTTCTTAGAGAAAGAAATATCTAATTTAAATTTAGTTTTTAGAAGTTTTGGTCCATGTCCAAAGTTTTATGGTGTTAAAAAGATAGAAGTCTTTGCTTGTAACTTCGATTATTTGACCAGTTTCGTTATCTTTTTTAGCGTTGTAGTAGGTCATGGTCATTTTGAATCCCAGGCTGTAGTATTCAATTTCGGCACTTTTTTCTATTTCAAGACATGGAATGCAAGTTTTAGTTTTATCGAGTGTTATTATAGGTTTAGCATAAGGATAGCTTTTAAGTCTTAGTGATTCTTCTGTAAGGAATACTATAAATATACATACTAGAGAGATTAAGATAATTATAATTTTTTTCATGGGATACCTCTTTCGTTATACTAATTATTATAGAGATTATTTTAAGGATAAGCAAGGAAATTAACTTTTTAATTTAACATACTTAGTGAACCATTTTTTAAATTCTTCTTTTGAAGTATAACACAAGGTATCTTCGTCTTTATTAGATTTCAAGTAAGAAATTAATTTTCCTTTATTATATATAAGGAAAGATGGATAGTATTTTACTTTAGTTCCTAACTTGGTATCTTTGATATTAGAATAAGCAATTTTGTAAATAGTTATTTTTTCCTCGTTAGAAAATTCATTTAAAACTTGGGCGAAGTCATTAGAAGTAAGACACATTGGTTGGTAGACAAAGACGACGAATGATTTTTTGTTTTCGATTAAAGCATCTAATTCGCTAATGCTTATTTCTTTTATTGTATCACTGCTGTAGTAATTTTCATCTAAGTAGAATGTTTTAGGTCTAGTTGTAATACTTAAAGTTATGATAATACTTAAAGATATGATAAAAAGAATTAGAAATAGTATTTTTTTCATTTTGAAACCTCAGTTAAACTTGAAAAGTCGATATTATGGTAGCTTACTTTCCAAAAAGCATATGATATTTTATTATTTTTTTCTTCTTTTACTTGAACGTTGTTAGAACCCTTATAATACCAATAGCCACCAACATTGTAAATTTTTTGAGGGTTCCAGCCTAAGGCGATTAACATATTTTTCATTGAACCGGCATATCCGCCACCACCACACATAAGAAAGATGTTTTTATCTTTGGGAAATAAACTTTCTAGGATACTTAAAGATTCTTCATAGTTAGCTGTATACTTATCATCTTTATAAGTAAATAGAGTTTTACCTTCGTATGACTTACCTACTGCACCAGGTAGTCCAGTAACATTTACTAAGTAAGGATATGGTACAACCTCAAAGCCAGAAACAAAACCAGATAAGTAGGAATCTCCCCCTATGGCTTCATAATTTCCTGGGTCTTTTAGCATTCGCACATCACGGTAGACGCTGTCAGAACGGTTTAAGTAATTATCAATTGTATCTTCGTTGATATTTTTATCTATCCCAAACTTTCCTCTTAGACCTTCCGTTACTTCGGGCGCAGGTAATTTGATTAAAGATGTTTCTTTGTTAAAGATAAAATAACTAATTAAACCTCCTAAAAATAGACTGCCAATAATGGTTAAAATTAAACATAAATTTTTTTTCATTTTTTTACTCCTTTCGACTTCATTGTATAAAATTAAGCTTAAAAGCCCAATAACGAAAAGGTTGAAAAAACTCAACATTTAGTTGAGTTAGTTAGAAGAGGTGCAATTTTCTAGTTTTAAAGGTATTTTATAGATTGTAGTTTTGGTGTTATAATCAGTGGCATTGATTGTTAGATAAAGGTTATTATGTTCATATTCTTTGCAAATACTAGTATAGTTATCGATAGATAAGGTAACATCTTGTAAAAATTGTTCTAACTTTATTTTTTCTTGGTTAGATTTGAAACTACTGATTTGTTTTTCGATGTTATCATTTTTTTCATACAAAGTACATTCGATAGATTTATATTCAGTAGTGTCGTTGCCACCGCAATATTTGATATTAGTAATATAAATGGCTGATTTGTTTTTGTTGTAGGCGATTGTACCAGTGATGTTGAAGTTTTGGCAAGCTGTAGATAAAGTTTTAAATTGGAAATCTTTTTCTTTAGAAAAAGGCTTAAATATAACTATGAGAATAGTGATTAGGATTATAACAAATATAATAGATACTATAATTAGAGTATTTCTTTTCTTTTGGGTTGTTTTTTTATATTCACCAGATAAAAGTTCATCTATACTTAGACCAAAATCTTCACTAATTTGTTTCATTAGAGCGGTATCTGGCATGTTTAAGCCATTTTCCCATTTACTTACAGCTTGATATGTAACATTGTATTTATCGGCAAATTGTTTTTGAGTTAGATTGTGTTTTTGACGCAACTTTTTAAGAAATTGACCAATTTTTTCTTGGTTCATAGATTTTCCTTCTTTCTAAATTTTAGTTATTAAAGCGTAATAAATAGCCATCGGGATCTTGAATTAGAAACTCTTTATCATAAGAAATTTTACTTTCTACTCGGTAATCATTAGTTTCTAAGTCTTGAAAGCAAAATTTGTTTTCGGAATGTTCATATTTCATGGTATGCACTTTTTTTCATTTTTATTTTTAAAATAAAGGGGCAAAAAGTCTTAATATTGATTGCCATATGCTTTTAAATATACTAGATTTAATATCTTTATCATTCAACTTTTTACAATCTTTTAATGTTTCATCCATGTCTTTTTTGACATCTTTTATTTCTTTTACATTTTCCATATAAATACCATTTTCAAAGTGCAAGTATAAGCTTCTATAATCCATATTAATTGTTCCAACTACTGCCCTTTTATCATCTGAGACGTATACTTTAGAATGCACAAATCCTTTAGTGAATTTATATATTTTAACTCCACCATTAGAAAGTAATTCAAAAAACGATGATGTTTGAGTGTAAACAATTTTTTTATCAGGAATACCCGGCACTATTATTTTTACATCAACACCTCTTTTAGCCGCTCTTATTAAGGCATTAGTCATATCAGTATCTATTATTAAATAAGGAGTCATAATGTACAAATACTTTTTAGCACTATTAATTATGTTTATATAAACATCTTCACCAATTAGGTCTTCATGTAATGGAGCTACACCATAAGGTACAACATAGCCATCTATTTTTTCAGTATTTTTAAATTCGTATTTAAATTTCAATATATCTTTGTCTTCTTTAATGTTAGCATTCCACATGGTTAAAAACATGATGGTTAAATTCCAAATAGCGTCGCCTTCTATTTTTATACCATTATCTTTCCAGACACCTAGTTTGCTATTTATATTTATATATTCATCACTTAGATTAACACCTCCGGAAAACGCTACTTTTCCATCTATAATAGTCATTTTGCGATGATCACGGTTATTCATAAAGATTCCTTTAAATGGGCTCACCTTATTAAAAGGAATACACTTAATACCCATTTTTTTTAGTTCATTAGGGTATTTTGTTGAAAGCATAGCAATACTTCCCATATCATCATAAAGGATTCTAACTTCAACACCTTGGGAAGCTTTTTCTTTTAATATTTTTAATATTCCATCCCACATTTGACCTTTATTAATTATAAAGTATTCTAAGAAAATAAATTTTTCGGCTTTATTAAGTTCTTTTAATAGTTCAGGATAAAATTTTTCTCCATAGTCATAATAAGTTATTTTATTATTTTTAGTTACAGGATATTTAGATCTATCAATAATATATTTTAAATTATCTAAATCATTTTCATCTATTTCTTTTCTAATTTTAATATCTTGATTTAAATATTGTTGATATTCTTTTTCACTTTTAAAAATGTTTTTAAGTAACTTACTTTGGGCATAGTTTGAACTTAATGTTATAAGTAAGATTGTTCCAAATATAGGAAATAAGAGTATAAGGATTATCCAAGGTAAATCATTAGATATTCTTGTACTATCTTTTAAGATTTTTAAAACAATTAAAACACTTAAAAGTTCATAGATAATACCTATAATAGCTATATGTTCACGAAAAAATAATTGAATTGATATAGCAAATCCAAATTGTAGTAAAACACCTATAATTACTATTATTGCTCTTTTTATCGCTGTAATCATAAATACCACTTTCCTTTTTTTTAATACTATTTTAGTATATCATATTGTTGGTATGTATTTGTAAATATTTTAAATTTCAGAAATAATTTGGAGCAGAATCGACTGCAAATCTATTTTAAAAAGCAAGTCGCAGTAATTTTTGCAGTACAAAATTAAAAAAAGTCCCGTAAATACGAGGCTTAATAAACATAATTGGTGCGCCCAAAGGGAGTCGAACCCCTAACCTTTAGATCCGTAGTCTAACGCTCTATCCAATTGCGCTATGGGTGCATTTCTTTTTAAGTACAATAAGATTATATAGTTTTTTTTAAGAAAATGCAACCCCTTTTTAAACTAAGGAAAGAATTTTATCTAAAATTTTCAAGTTTTCATTACTAATAGTTTCAAATTTTTCTTCTAATATGGTATCAGGAATGTTTAAAGATACAATTTTAGCTTTAGCTTCTCTCTTAGTTAAATTATCTAACTTTATAAATGTACTTTGAAGAGCGTTTTTGATTTTCATATTTTGATAGTAATATAGATAATGATATATTTGATATTTTCTTGATAAATCACTAGGACTTAGTTTAGTAATTCTTACAATAGTTGATAAAGTATGAGGTGGTATATCAAAAGAACTTGGTTCAACGTCAAATAATTTTTCAGTTTTAAAATAACTATTAGTAATAATACTTAGACGAGTTATATCTTTATTTAGAACATGATTTATATAAGTAGATCCCATTAACATGATTAGTTCTTCAAAGTCAGTGGTTATTAGTTTTTGTATAAATGGTTCAATGATACTATAAGGAAGTGAGGTTACTATTTTATTACATTTGGGAATAGATGTATCTAAAACATTATTATATATTACTTCGATATTTTCTATTTTATCTAAATATGGTTTTAAAGTTTTATCTAACTCAATGACTATTAGTTTTTTACACAAAGGAGCCATAATTTTAGTTAGAACGCCCTTGCCGGCACCGATTTCAACGATAGTGTCACTCTTCTTGATATTAATACTTTCTATATACCTAGTAATAATCTCTTCATCAATTAGAAAATGTTGATCAAGATGGTCTTTGTCTTGTTTAAACATAGTAATACCTCCGTTATCAAGATTATAACAAAAAAACTATGCAATTACTACATAGTTTTCCATTGCCATTCAGCAATTTCCGGCATATCAACACCGTTATCTTTAATATAGTTCTTATGGCGAACTAAGTTTTCTTGCATTTTAGAATATACATAAGTACCACGACTACCTAGAGATGGTACCATTTCAATAACTTTTTCAACTAAGTGATATCTATCGATTTGGTTTCTTACACGCATATCAAATGGTGTTGTTATAGCGCCTTCTTCCATGTATCCAGCAACATAAAGATTATGATTATGACGATAATATGTTAGTTCATGAATTAAAGTAGGATATCCATGGTAGACAAATAAAATAGGCTTATCTTTAGTAAATAGAAGGTCGTATTCGCTATCACTTAGAGCATGAGGGTGTTTATTAGGGGTTTCTAATTTCATTAAATCAACAACGTTAATAAATCTTACCTTTAAGTTAGGAAGTTCTTCTCTTAAGATTGATACAGCGCCAAGTCCTTCAAGAGTTGGGGTATCACCACAGGTAGCAATTACAATATCAGGTTCGTCGTTAAAGTCATTACTTGCCCAAGGCCAGATACTTATACCCTTAGTACAATGAATGACGGCTTCTTCCATGGATAGCCATTGGTAACTTGGTTGTTTAGAGGCAATGATTACATTTACATAGTCACGGGATTTAATACAATGATCAAAAACGGATAATAAAGTATTTGAGTCGGGAGGAAGATATAGTCTTACAACATCAGCTTTTTTGTTGGCCATATGATCTAGAAACCCTGGGTCTTGGTGAGTATAGCCATTGTGGTCTTGTTGCCAAACATTACTAGTTAGAATGAAATTTAAGGATGAAATACTACGACGCCATGAGATTTCTTTACATAGTTTTAGCCATTTAGCATGTTGAGAAGCCATAGAATCAACTATTCTAATGAAGGCTTCATAACTTACAAAGACACCATGTCTACCGGTTAGTAAGTACCCTTCTAACATTCCTTCACATAAATGTTCCGACAAGTAAGAGTCCATGATACGACCATCCCGAGATAGATATTCGTCAGTATCTTTGCGTTCTAATTGCCAGTCTCTATTGGTAGCGTTAAAGATTTCATAAAGACGATTTGACATTGATTCGTCAGGTCCAAAAAGACGGAAGTTTTTATTAGTCTCATTGTATTTGAAAATGTCTCTAATGTAGCTTGATAAAACTAGCATATCTTGTTCTTTTACAGAACCAGGAGCAGTTAAGTTAACCGCGTAATTTCTAAAATCTGGTAAGATTAAATCCTTACGAAGGATACCGCCATTGGTTATAGGGTTAGCGCTCATTCTAAGGTTGCCTTTAGGAGCAAAATCACGAAGTTCAGGAATTAAAGTACCATTTTTATCAAATAGTTCTTCAGGTTTATAACTTTTTAACCATTTTTCTAAGCGTTTGATATCTTTATCGTCAGCCATAGCAAGAGGCACTTGATGGGAACGGAAGTTGCCTTCGATTACTTTTCCGTCGACTTCTTTTGGTCCGGTCCATCCTTTTTTACTTCTTAAGATTATCATTGGGTAGTAGAATTTAACGTTTTCGTCGCTGTTAGCGGCTTCTTTAATTCGTTTAATGGCGATTATGGCATCGTCTAGGGCGTGCATCATGGTTTCATGCATTTTTAAAGTTTCTTCACCTTCGACAAATATTGGCTTATACCCTAGCCCAGCAAAATAATAAGTTAAGGCTTTATCAGGCATTCTTGATAATACGGTTGGGTTGCTGATTTTATAGCCATTTAAATGTAAGATTGGTAAGACAACGCCGTCGGTTTTAGGGTTTAAGAATTTATTACCGTGCCAGCTTGTAGCAAGGGGTCCGGTTTCGGCTTCACCATCACCAATTATACAAGCAGCGATTAAAGTTGGATTATCTAAGACTGCCCCAAAGGCATGGGATAGAGAGTAGCCTAGTTCCCCTCCTTCGTTAATAGAACCGGGACAATCAGGTGCAACGTGAGAGCCAATACCACCAGGAAAACTAAATTGACGGAAGAGTTTTTTTAAGCCCTCTTCATCTTGAGAAATATTAGGATAAGTCTCAGTATATGTTCCTTCTAAGTAGCTTTGAGCGACCATGAAATTGCCACCATGACCGGGGCCACAGACATATATCATATTTAAATGATATTCATTTATTACTCTATTTAAATGGGTATAGATAAAGTTTTGACCAGGACAAGTTCCCCAGTGACCAACTATTTTTTTCTTAATATCACTTCTTTGTAATGGTCTTTTTAATAAAGGATTGTCTAATAAATATAATTGGGCCGCTGATAAATAATTAGCTGCTCTAAAGTAGGCATCTATTTTTTCTATTTCGTTCACATTAACCAACTCCTATTTTCAATTAATAGTTTATCAAATTTCTCATAAAAAGTCATTAAATAATCTTAAAAAGTATCTAATATACATGATTATGCAAATGTAAGGTAAAAGAACTTAGAGAAGATATATTAATTAGATTAGTGGCTTTTTATAATACTGATGTTGATTATTTACTTTATTTAACAGATGTTAATAAGGCTTATCCTAGCAGTATTGTTGATAGAAAACGACACTAAATTTTATGCTTTTTTGCTATCAAAATCACACTTTTGCAGGCTTTTTTCAACTTTTTATCACACTTTTGCAGACTTTTTGGATGGTTTTATCACACTTTTGTAAAAACTAAACAGCATCCATTTAAAAAACTCCACTATCAGGAGTGAAGTTTCTTACTTAGAACAAGTATCTAAATCACTTAAATCAAGATTTTTATCGCCGTTAGCAACAAAAACATAATAATTATTACTTAATTCTTTTTTAGTATATACTTTATATTTAGTTTTATAGTATTTTTCATAATCTTTTATAACATCTTCATTGTCAGTTTTAATTATAGAATACATTCCTACTTTGAAATTTACACGATTAAAGTAGAAATCTACTTCTTTATCAGTTATTTTACTGTTATCTAAATCAGTAACGTCGTTTTCAACATCGGCAATATAACCACCTAGTATGTCATTTAAGCATTCTTCTTTAGGAGTATTATTACAATTATCTATGACATTTTCGTCTTTAGATAAGTAGATGTCTTTATCTCCTACCGTGGTATTGCAAGCAGCTACATAATAAAGCTTTTTGTTTTTATCAGTGGCTTTATATAATTTAGATCCACCATCATTAGCGGTACTTACTTCTTGCATATTGTTAATAAAATCTTCGATAGTTATTTCTTTATTTTCTAAAGCTTCTTTTAAATCTTTACCATTATATAAAACATTACATTTAGTAATAAAACTCTTGTCTTGAAGTTCAATTATGGTATCCTTGTTATTATCTGTTATTTCAATTTTGCTTTCTAATTTAGATGTACACCCAGTTAATAAGGCTAAGCATAATAATAACCCTACTTTTTTCATATTATCACTCTTTTCTAACTTAATGATAACATAAAAGATAGAGATTTACTATAGTTTTTTATACATTCTATAGATATCGTTGTCTTTTTTATATAAGGCAATATAGTTATTTTGATATGTTAAGGCAATGATGTCATCAGTACAGGAAAATGGTAATTTAACGCCGTTAGATACTTTGATATAGGTGTTGTAATCTAGTTCTAACTTAGGATAGTCTTTAAATAAATAGTCATGAGTTATTTCGTGGTAATTATCTTCTAAGATAGATGATATTTTATTACTATTTTGGATATTGAAGTTACCTTGCTTAGTTCTTATTAAATCAGTCATGGTACCTAGAGTATTTAATTTTAGGGCAATATCTTCAATTAGGCTTCTAATATAGGTACCTTTAGAGACGACTACTCTAAATTTAATTGTATTATCATGATATTCTAGAAGCTCGATATCATAGATATGGATAGTTCTTTTAGGTAGTTCAACACTTTGACCGGTTCTGGCGTATTCATAAAGTTTTTTACCATTTATTTTAACTGCACTGTAGATGGGAACGGTTTGAATGCTTTCCCCGAGCATAGATTTTAGGGTGTCTTTTATAAGAGTTTCATTTACAGTGTAAGGCTTGGTTTCTAAAACTTGACCAGTAATATCGCCAGTATCAGTACGCAAACCAAGACGCATGGTGGCAATATATTCTTTAGTTTTAGCAGTTAGTAGCTCAACGAACTTAGTATCTTCATTAAAACAAAGAAGAAGGACACCGGATGCTAATGGATCCAATGTCCCTGTATGTCCTACTTTTTTAGTATGAAAATGTTTACCTAAGATATTAACCACATCACGGCTGGTCATGTTTTGTTCTTTATAAACATTTAATATCATTTTTCGTCCTCATGAAGTTTGGCTATAATATGTTCAATATTGTTACCATATTCGATAGATTCGTCAAATTTAAAAACTAATTTAGGGGTATGTCTTAAAGCAACTTTACTAGCTAGTTTAGTTCTTAAGTAACCACTGGTATCGTCATTTAATTCACGTTCTAGTTCTTTTTTTGGTTTATCTTCGAAGGATGTGAAGTAGACTTTACAAAAGGATAAGTCGTTGGTTACTTCACAGCCAGTAATGGTAATGTTTTTTAATACGGAATCACGAGATTCTTCTAAGATTATTTCACATAAAGCTTTGTTGATATCACTAGATATTCTTTTTTGTTTAATGTTATTCATTATTTTTTAACCTCAACAATTTCGTAAGCTTCTAAAGTGTCTCCTTCTTTTAAGTCACTATAAGATTCTAAAGTAATACCACATTCAAAGCCTTTTTTAACCTCTTTAACAGAGTCTTTGCCTCTTTGAAGACCGGCAATTTTACCATCATGGATAACTATACCGTCACGAATAACTCTAATATTGGAGTTTGATTTGATTAGACCGTCAGTTACATAAGAACCAGCGATTTTACCAACTTTAGAGAAGGTAAAGATTTTTCTAATTTCAGCACTACCAATAATTTTTTCTTCAAATTCTGGGTCAAGCATACCTTTCATAGCTGCTTCCATATCTTCAATGGCTTTATAAATTATAGTATATAATCTAATATCAACTCCATATTCTTTAGCCATTTCTTTGGTTTGCATAGATGGAGATACGTTAAAGCCAATTATGATTGCGTTAGAAGCATTTGCTAATACTACGTCTGATTCCGTAATTGTACCAATATCACTACGAATGACTTTAACTTTAGCACCTTCAACATCGATTTTTTGAAGTGCATTTTTAACAGCTTCTTCAGAACCTCTGACGTCAGTTTTTAGAACAACGTTGATTTCTTTGATACCAGAGTCAATGGCACTGAATAAGGAATCTAGAGAAAGAGATTCTTTTTTGAATTTTTGATCTCTTGCGTCTGTGGCACGTTTTTCTGCAACTTCTTTAGCTTGAGACTCAGTTTCAAAACTCATGAATTTATCACCAGCAGAAGGATTTCCTTGAAGGCCTGTAATTTCAACTGGTGTAGAAGGTCCGGCTTCAACAACGTTTTGACCTAAATCATTTTTCATGGTTCTTACTTTACCATAGTTAGTACCAACAACTATTGGATCTCCTAGACGAAGTGTACCATTTTGAATTAGAATTGATGCTACACCACCAACATGTTTATCTAATTTAGATTCAATTACAGAACCGATAGCATAACGTTTAGGGTTAGCTTTTAGTTCAAGCATTTCCGCTGTTGCAATAATAGTTTCTAAAAGTTCGTCAATGTTTTCTCCTGTCATAGCAGATATTTTAACGAATGGATATTTACCACCCCAAGCCTCAGGAGTGATATTTAAAGCAGCCATTTCTTCCATGATTTTTTCAGGGTTAGCACCTGGTTTGTCAATTTTATTAACAGCAACAATAATTGGAACGTTAGCTGCTAAAGCGTGGTCGATAGCTTCTCTTGTTTGAGGCATAACACCATCATCAGCTGCAACTATGATAATTACGATATCGGTTACACTGGTACCACGAGCACGCATTTCAGTAAATGCTGCATGTCCAGGTGTATCTATGAAGGTTATTTTATTTCCTTTGTAATCAATTTGATAAGCACCAATAGCTTGAGTAATACCACCAAATTCAGTATCAACAACACGAGAATTTCTAATGGTATCTAAAAGTGTTGTCTTACCATGGTCAACATGGCCCATTATAGTTACTACTGGAGGTCTTGGTACTAAGTCTTCTTTAGAGTCAACGATTTCATACTCTTCAAAATTAGTAATATCCTGAGTAGTATCTTTCTTTAATGTCTTATTGTATTCTAAGGCCACTATTTGAGCAGATTCAAAATCTACAGGCATTGTTAGATTACACATTATTCCTATACTCATTAATTTTGTAATTAGACTAGCACCACTACATTTTAATTCATCTGCTAATTCTTGAACAGTCATATTATCATGATATAAAATAACATTATCATCACTAGCATTCTTTTTTAGTTTAGATTTATTTTTATACATTTCTTTTCTTTTATTGAAAAATTCTTGTTTACTTTGTGCTAGTTCGCTCTTCTTCTTTAGTTTTTGTTTTTTATTACCACTAGTGAAATCTCTAGTTAAATTTGTTGTTTCTAAGATATCTTCAACAGCTTCGTCAATAACATCTTCCTCTTCTAATGATGTATCACTAGCAGTTGATATTAAATTCATAGTATTATCTAGAATTATAATATCATCTTCGCTTAAGGTATCAGTTGCACTTTTAACATTAATACCTAGTTCACTACATTTTTTTAAAATTTCTGCTACAGAACTTGATGTATCGTTAGCATATTCTTTTACACTCATCATATAAACGCACCTCTTTCTTAAATTATACTCTCTATTTCCTCATAAATACTATCTGGTATGGTTATTTCTAAGGCTTTATCTAAAGCTTTATTTTTTTTAGCTTTTTCTAAGACTTCTTTGCTTTTGGTTATATAAGCACCTTTCCCATTTTGTTTTCCTGTTAAATCAACTAAAATTTGATTGTCTTTTGTTTTGACAATGCGAAGTAAGTTTCTTTTATCAGTCTTTTCTTTTGTTACCACGCACATTCTTTGGGGAATTTTCTTCATTATTTGTTTCCTTCTTCTTGAATTTGTTCCATGGTTTTAACTTCAATTTTGTATTTAGTTAATTTAGATGCCAATTTAATATTTATGCCTTTTTTACCAATAGCTAATGATAGATTATCATTATTAACTACAGCTAGAGCTTCTTTTTTAGCTTCATCTTTTATAGATACTATTACATCTTTAGCAGGTGACATGGCACTTTTAATGAATTCAGCCGGGTCAGCACTGTATTTTACTAGGTCAACTTTTTCGCCGTTCAATTCTTTTAGAATAGATGCAATACGAGATCCTCTAGCTCCGATGCAGGCACCGATTGGGTCGATTTTATCGTTAGTACTGTAAACAGCTACTTTAGAACGAACACCGGCTTCACGAGCAACGCCATATAGTATGATAGAGCCGTCGGCAAGTTCAGGAATTTCCGATTCAAATAGTCTTTTTACAAAACCAAAATGGCGTCTTGATAGAAGAATTAAAGGTCCTTTAGTTCCAGCTTCAACTTTAGTTACATAGACTTTGATTGAAGATCCCATTTTTACTTCTTCACCTGGTATCATTTCACTTTTTGGCAAAATTCCACGGGCGCGGCCAAGGTCAATATAGTAATTTCTTTGGTCTTCCATAGCAAGAAGTCCAACTAACATTTCGTCTTGTTTGTTACCGAATTCAGCAACAACAGCTTCTTTTTCGGCTTCTCTTATTCTTTGAGTTACAACTTGCTTAGCAGCTCCAGCTGCAACACGTCCAAAGTCTTTTGGAGTTACTTCTTTTTCAATAGTTTCTCCTATTTGAATATTTGGCACTAATTCTTTAGCATCTTCAAGGAGCATTTGAGCATCAGGATTAATCTCAGGAGGTATTTCAACTTCTTTACCCTCTTCGTTAATTTCATATGTTGGTTCAATATAATCTTCTACTACAACATAATAAGAGATAACTTTAAATTCACCAGTTGTCTCATCAAAATCTACTCTAACGTTAGTTTTAGAGTCATAATTTTTCTTGTAAGCCGTTGCTAGGGCTTGTTTCATAGCGTCAATTATTAAGTCCTTAGAAATACCTTTATCTTCAGTTATTGCATTTAAGGCCTTTAAAAATTCCATACCACTATCTATAATTGGTTCTTCTTTTTTCTTTTTCATACTTATCCTCTTTCCTTACTTATTACATCCAATATATAGGAGTCATCTATAAAGTCTAATTTATCAATTATGGGATTGATTATATTGGTAGCATCAACTATTTCATCTAGGTCAATACCATTTATTTTATCAAGCTCAATGGTTAGAAAATTATAGTTTCCTTCATTATGATATGTAATATCTGTTATTATTATTTCTTTTTGCTTTAATGCAGGTTCAATATTTTTTCTAATGTTTTCTAGTTTTTCTTGCATGTTTCCTCCAAATTATAAATAAAAGTGGGAATTTTCTGCCCACTTAAATCTGCAATTTCATTATAACACAGTTTTTGCTTTTTGCAATTATTTTTAGCAATTATTTGCGTATAAGCTCATTAATGTTATTTACGATAGTTTTGATAATAGTCAATTTCTTGAAGTTTTGATAAAATTAGGTCTAATTCATCTAATTCCTCTTGCTCTAGTGAATAATCGTCTAGGTGTTCGATAGCAAGACTTAGTTCTCTAATATTTTGATAGTTGGAGATATTAATATCGTATTTTTTTAAAATATTAATATCAGCCTCATCAATGATTATATTATTAATTTTCTTTAACATTATTTATTAAATTTCAACTCCGTACTCTTAATACCGCGACTGTGTTTAATCTCTTCCCATTTCATATTCTTAGTAAAGAGACACACTACATTTATAGGTACCCAAGTTAGAATAAATAAAGCAAATAAGGCAATGGCGCTTAGAACGTTTTTGGCTTTGCGTTTATTGTATTTTAAGATGAATAGACTGATTATGATACCACTGACATAAGTTAAGATGAAGAATACGGTACCAGAAGAAAATAAAGTTGAAAATAAATCATATAATTTAACATTGAATATTCTAAATACGATAAGAGCAAAGAATTCCATTAAACATATTACTTGCACTATTGGAGCAATAAAGTTCATGAACATATCAAATGATGGTTGACTTCCTGTAGTTATGAAATGTTTAAGCAAATCTTTCCAATAAAGTCTAGCACATTGCAAACAGCCAACACTCCACCTTTTTCTTTGTTTCCAAGAGGCTTTGAATTCAACAGGTTGTTCGTCGTAAGTTATGGCATTTTCAACGAAAGCAATACGTTCGTCTTTTAGGGCACACTGTGCGGTAAATTCAATATCTTCAGTCATTGTGTAAGTATGAAAACCGTCTTTATCAATGATTTCTTTTTTTATCATAAAACCAGTACCGTTGATAGAACAAGATTGATTTAGAGTCATACGAGATTTATTAAAGAAGAAGTTTTGCATGTAATAAAATAAGGAATAAGAACCACTTATCCAGTTATCGCTGATGTTTTTACTATCTCTAAAGCCTTGGGCTACACGATACCCACAGCATAAGGTATCATTCATACGACTTAGAAAATCTGGGTGAACAATGTTGTCGGCATCAAATATGATATAAGCATCAATATCTTTATGGCTTTTTAGTTCATCAAAGACATAGCATAGAACCTCACCTTTAGATTTCACTTTTTTCTTAACATCAATAACAATTCCACCAGCATTGCGGGCTACTTTAGCAGTATTATCAGTAGTATTGTTAACAGCTACATAAACATCATATAGTTCTTTGGGGTAGTTGCAATCAAGAAGAGATGTAACTAAATTACCAATAACTGCTTCTTCGTTACGAGCCGCAATTATAATAGCAAATTTGTTCTTGGGTTCATTAGGTAAAATACGGAATTTCTTAGGTTTGAAGAAACCATATAACCCAGTTAGGGAATAATATAAGCCATAAAATAATGTTAGGCAAAAAAATATATAATAAATAATTTGTATCATAATAAACATCCTTACTATATGCTCTTTGTTAAATATATTGTATCTTGTTTTGGGGCATTTGTAAAGAATTAGTGTAAACCCATTAAATCACAAATTAGTCAAAAGCACTTATCGATAGAAAAAAGTTATCCTCACAACAAGGGGTAACTTAAAGTTTCTTAATATAATCAAGGGCTTGACATAAATAATATTTTAGATCTTCTTTTGATAGAGTTTCGACATCAACATTCCATGTATCGTTTAAATCATCAATTATTCTTACTTTTAAATTTAAATTTTTAAATACTCTTTTGTAAGCATCAATTCTATCTACTGGAAAGCCACATTTATCATATTCATTACTAAATTTAGTTTTTTTAAGAGCATGTAATTATTTATTTTTTCAGCATGTTCTCCAATAAAGTAATAAAAGCATCCTAAGCGAAAGAGATAAAGACAATCTTTATTATTTTGTTTTAACATTTTATATTCGTTTACTACTTTACTCATTTAAATACTCCGTTTAATGTATTTTTCTTTTTAATTTTAAGCTATCAGGATTAAGTATTCTTTCAATTTCTTCGATAGATATAGACGTTATATTTGATATTTCATCATTAGATAACCCTTTATTAGATAAGCTGCCAATAATATTTGCTCGTTCTAATATTTGACCTAGTTTTTGACCACGTTCCATTCCAATCTTCTGGCCACGTTTCAAACCACGTGCTTCTCCAACATCTTCGCCAACACCATATCCTTCTTGATACTCATCAATAAGTCTATGCTCATAAAAAGCCTTTACATCATAACTTCCATCTTCTTTGTAAAACATTAACATACTCTGATACACTCCCTCCAATGTTTTATCTTTTTTTACTATACGACTATTTGCCAAAATATTTTCAATATCTTTCAAGCTTATCCTAGTTAAAGCTTTAAAATACTCGTATATTTCTTGTTTGCCTTTAGTATATTTGATAGTTTCTAACTTGTCAAGACAAACATAACTAATTTTCACAAATTGACTATTATTAAATTCTTGGCTAAAAGTAAAATCATATTTTATAAACGGCATACTTTTTAGCGAACTACCATATATGGCAATAAAGTATATTTTGATATCAGTATTATAAGTTTTTTTACCTCGTTTATCCATCGTTATGGAAAATCTAGAAATAGCTCGGTTTTGATAGTCTAAATTTTTCAAATCTGTGTTTCTCGAATACTTATTATATGCTTCAATATCAACATAAGTGTTATCGTCAATTTTATAGATTAAGTCGCCAACTCGATGTACTTCTATGGACTTTCTTGCCGATAGGTTTGGATCAATAAAATGACCCTTAACTACTTTTTCATACTCAAGATTGCAAATCCAAGAAATGATTTTAGCGGCATATTTTGGATTTTCAAGAAGTATTTTTTTGAATACAAAGTCAGTAATAATCACTGAAACTTCATTCATTTTTTGGAGAGTTTTTCTCATGGAGGATCACCTCCTTTCTAAGAGGGGGAAAACTTACTCCCTCTACTACTCTTTATTACCGGAAAAGTGCCGATTTTCTTTTTTTTCTTTGCATTTTAGGCAAATTTTTTTTAAAGTGATAAAATTTGACACAAATTTGACACTTTTCAAGTAATAAGTTTTGGTTTTCAAAAATTTTTTAATGTTTATTAAGTAAAGTTTTTTTCTTAAAAATAAAAGAAAGTGCCAATGTAATAACTGGCACTTTAAAAAAAACATCTACAAATTCGAATACCTACTAGTTAGATGTTTTCAACTTAATTATTAACCTATTTGATAACAGATTGGAACTGAACTTCAATGAATTATGATACAAATATTTAATTAAGAACCTCTACTTTGTGTTTTGAAAAAATATTTTTTTACTATCTTTAATTCATAGTTTACAGAGAAAGCACGGAGCGGAACGAATTATTGACGTTGCCCCATCCATTATCACGGCTGAATCTAAACACGCCCGCATCAGTAGTGTTGTTAGCGTAGCCACCACGATTAACCCAAGGCTCAGAGCCCTTGATTACCGCGTGTATGATTATTACAGTTCTAGTTCCAGTCTTTAAAGACTTTTATATTGTAACATAATCTTTTAGAATATTGTTAATTTTATGTTTTTTGAAAAACTGCAAAATAATAGTGGCAAATTCTTAGTTTTTGCGCCGTTTTTTGCTTTTCTATATCTAAGTTGATATATTTAACTATACAAAAATTTAAATTCTGTAATTTGAACCATATTGTTATTTAATGTATATTATCACTCGAGAGAGAAAAAACTCATTATTTGACACTTGTCTAAAGTAATTTCACCATAATTCTATCTTGTTCTCTCTCAACAAAAGAGTACTTCTTTATAACAAATATGAAGTACTCTTTTTTCTGGAAATCATCTATAAATTCGTTTACCTACTAGTTAGATAATTTCATATTTAATTTTTAACCTATTACTAGATTGGAACTGAACTTCAATGAATTATGATACAAATATTTTAGCAAGAACCTCTACTTTGTGTTTTGAAAAAACATTTTTTTACTATCTTTAATTCATAGTTTAACGGCAGAAAGCACGGAGCGGAACGAATTATTCGTCCAACCTCCTGCGTTATTACGGTGGAAGGCAAACACGCCTGCATTGGAGCCGTTGTTGTAATTGCCACCACGAATAACCCAAGGCTCAGAGCTGTTTCGGACATAAATGGGTTGATGTTACAGTTCTAGTCCCAGTCATTTTCATGACTATTTCATTTTAACATAAATGAATTATAAATTGTGACATTTTAATATTGAAATTTTTAATTATATTTAAATTTGGAAATTCAAAAGAAAATACCACGTTTTAAGTGGTACTTTTATAAGAAAACATCTATAAATTCGAGTTCTACTAATTAGATATTTTCAATTTAATTTTTAACCTGGATATTCCAGATTGGAACTGAACTTCAATGAATTATGATATAAATATTTAATTAAGAACCTCTTTTGTGTTTTGAAGAAATATTTTTTTACTATCTTTAATCCATAGTTTAACGGCAGAAAGCACGGAGCGGAACGAATTATTGGTATTGCCCCATCCATTGTTACGATTGAAGTTGAACACACCCGCATTCGAGCCATTGTTGTAATTGCCACCACGATCCACCCAAGGGTTAGAGCTTACGAAAAGGTGTTGTCTACAGTTCTAGTCCCAGCCATTGTAGGCAATTTAATATTATCATATTTTTTTGAAATTGTTAAACTTTTTTCTTGTTTAGGGCAAGAAAAAAGTTTTTTTAGCACCAAGCGCTGCCTCCTCACGCTGTACTCAAGGGCGTGAGGAGGCTCTCACAAAAAAAGAATATGCTTTTCATATTCCTTTGCTTTTAGTTTGTCAAATTTGGAGTGTTGCTTCGCAACTACACGGCAGAAAGCACGGAGCGGAACGAATTAGCCGCACCGCCTCCAGCCCAATAACGATTGAAGTTGAACACGCCCGCACCTGAGCCGTCGCGATAATAGCCACCACGAGCCACCCAAGGGTCAGAGCTGTATATGTTATAAGAATAATCACTCCACCAAGCATTGCCTCCTTGACTAGAAGTATTCTTTAGAACTTCTCTAGTTGCGTCTCCTAGATGATATCTAGTATAACCTACTCCATCTTCTGCTTGGTAATCATATAAGTCATAGTACTTACTATCAGGAAGGCTTGAAGTACTAAAGCCTGAAGAACCAACTTGAACATTGCCACTTGAATCTTTTTGAACACCCATTACGTATTCCCAGGCTCCACCGGACATATCATAGATTCCATATTGATTTCCTGTAGTTGAGGCATTAACACCCTTAGTTTTCCAGTCATATCCAGAAGCACATGCCGTTTGAGAATTTGAAACACCAGCACTGGTTGATGATCCTGCACAGCCTGTTATTGATGGACCCCACTGTGGTTGACCATCAACCTCAGTACCATTACCATAACCAGTATTTATATTATTTATCCATACTTCACAGCCAGATGCAATACAAGTTGAGGAATCATTATAACGTCCATAAATTGAGTTTGTTAGGAAGGCAATGGCTCCCCACTCCATATTCTTCATCATATGAGTATCTACGTTATTATTTAAACCATATTTTGAAGCATTTAAAATAGTACTTCTTGATGTATTATACATTGTAGCTAAGTTAATACTTGTTAAAGACTTTTGATTTGGTTTAATTTGATAATTATCAGTTGAGCCTGAGGCTTCAAACTTAGCAGCCCAGAAACCAGGTAATTCCGTATTGCCAAATGTAAATGCTGGATGAGTTAGCCATTCGCCATTTTTAGTACCAGTTGACTTATCAGCACTAGCTTTTTCAAATTCTATTTGAACAGCTTGTTCATTTGCTGTACCATTTGCGGCATTAAATAATTTATATCTGTATCTTGGTATCCAAACATACATCTGCAGTATTTCATCCATAGAAATAGTCTTACCTACAGCGTCTTCACGTAGTTGCATATCACTATTAAAGTATTTATTTTTTATTGTATTGTCACTGCAATCTACTAAAACAGCATTAGCCCATTTATGTTTACCATAATTGAACCATTCTTCAGTAGAAGATGCTACTACAGCATTTCCCGAGTCATCATAACGAACGGGAATTAAACCTTGATATAATTTAGGGTATGACGCTATAACACCATCATCAAAGTTGGTTATATCTGTAGCAAGGGTTGTTGTAACAGTTATCTTTCCTTGCCAACTATTATCTGCACCAACTGTATTATTGATATCATCTAATGTTGTATCTTTATCTAACCATACTCTTAATTCGTAGGTCATTGAATCTCCTGTATCAAGAGTACCCACTGTTAATCTTCTAGCATCAGTAGCAGTACTTATAACTTTAGATGCACTAGCATCTGGATAATTTGATAAAAGGTTAGAAGCTTTAGTGCCTATTTTAACACGAAGATTTTTTAATTTTAACGTGCTTGCTAAGGTTTCTAAATTAATTTGATAATTAGCAGAATATGTACAAGTATTCTTAATTGTGAATGAATAGGGTTTTAGTGCTTCTCCCTGTTCATCCGTTATAGGAAATTGTTTTTCCAGGTTAATTGCACTGCTGTTTTCGATAAACACAGTATCAAAGCAGTTAGCCTTAGCAACGTTGGCATCAGTTTGTGTTTTTGCTGTCAACCAATATGCATAACTTATTCCTATACAAATACAAATGGTTAATAAAACTCCAACAGATGCTAAGGCTATTTTTAATTTTTTATTCATATAATACCATCCTACTTCATAACTATTTGGCTATACGCCTATGTTATTTTAATTATACTACATTGTTAAGATATATTTCAACACAAAAATCAAACATTTTTTATGACATTTTAAGTCATACAACACATTTGTTGTTTTTAAAGAAACTTTTAATATTTGGTTTATAGCTAAAATATATATAATCATTTGGTTATATTATTTTATAGATTTATGCGTATTGAATTAATACCTAGTTTATAGTAATCAATATTTCTATTATCTAATAGCTTACAATGATAGATTGTCATTAAATCATTAGTAGTTTCTATTTTATACAAGTTATGATATCTATCTTCTAATTTTAAGTCATTATTATTATAGTATTTATTTAGACTAAACTTAGATATCATTATTTCAGGATAGCCATAGACTATTACTTCTAAGTTAGGATGTTTATGATATCTTTGGTGATAGTTAGAGATAAGTTCTATAATTTGAGTTTCATTAAGTTCATAAGAAAGGGTTATTTTCTTAGCGCCCAAGTTATGAAGAAATGCCACAGTATAAGAATTGACAACATTTAGAGAATAGTCAGTATCAATATTTTGATGATATTTATTGAATACCCCTACTTCACCTACTAGGGCTTGTTTTAGATTATCAGGATAGTCGTTCATAACTTTGGGATATTTTTTTATTGTATTAGGGATATCTAATGTACTATATATGATATCATAAGATTCATTTTTAACTTGGTTATATTCTTCTTTAGAATTTACTAAGCAAGTTTTTAATTTAGTTTGTTTAAAATCTGGTACTTCAATACTATATTCTTCTTCTTTAAATGGTATTTGATATAAACGTTTTTCATTTAGTTGTTCTAGGGTGTTACGACGTAGTTCATTTAGATTTTTTAAAGGAATAAAGATATTATTATCACATTCTAAGGTTATATTTTCTAGTTTATATATAGTATTACCTACTTTGGATAGTTTTTCTATTAATGTTTCTTTAGTTGTTGGTAGGTTACTGGCTTCTTCAACGATATTATCCTTTAGAATAATTATATTTTTAGAATCACTTACTCCTAATGTTAATGGGCTACCTAACTTAGCTGTTAGTTTTAAATAAATTGGTACTTTTCTGGGGTTTAATTTTAATGTTTCTTCAATATTTTCATGAATAATTCTTGAATTAGTTAATAAAACTTTACTATTTGGTTTTACGGCTTCATGGACTTTGATTGTTATGATATCACCACTACTAGCTTTTTTTCTTAGTTTGTTATCTATATAAAAGTCATTGACTATTAAACCTTGTTCATGTTCACCTAGTATTCTTATGCCATCACCAATATTTATTGTATCACTTAATTTTATAGTAGCAATTTTCTTTTTACAAGCCATAATAGTACCTACTTCAACACCTTCATGGTTAGGTCTTTTACCATTGATAAAATCATGGATATCAGTATTAAAGAGAAAACCTTTGGTATAACCACGATTAAAGATTATTTTTAAGTCATGAAGGATAGATTCATTAATAATTACTTTACCATATTTGTAGTAGCTATCTATGGCTTGGCGATATAGTTTGACAACACAGTAGACATAGTCACTTGATTTCATACGGCCTTCTATTTTAAGAGAAGTTATGCCAATATTAAGTAATTCTTCTAAGTTTTCTAGGGAGTTTAGGTCTTTAGTAGATAAAGGATATGGTTCATTTTTATTAATTATTTTATGATTAGATAGGACATTGTATGGCAAGCGACAAGTTCCAGCACACATTCCTCTGTTGCCACTGCGGCCTCCAATTAGACTGGACATTAAACATTCACCAGAATATGAGATACATAAAGATCCATGAACAAAGATTTCTAAATCAATGTTAGAATGTGTTTTAATATTTTTAATGGCTGTAATAGAAGTTTCACGGGCTAGAACTACTCTTTTAATACCAAGTCTTTCCATTAGTTTAACATCGTCTAAATTATGGATATGCATTTGGGTTGAGGAATGGATTTCTAAGTTAGGAAATTTTTTATGAACTAAGTCTAGCATTCCTAAGTCTTGGATAAGGATAGCATCGACGTTATTTTGATGGAGGAATCTAACGTAGTCTAAAAAGTCTGGTACTTCGTTTTCATATATTATAGTGTTACAAGTTACATAGACTTTAACGCCATATAAATGACATAGTTTTATAGCTTCAACTAGATCTTCTTTCGTAAAATTATTAGAGTATGCGCGAGCTCCGAATTGTTTGCCTCCTAAATATACAGCATCGCAGCCAGCTTCAATAGCGGCACGTAGGGAACTTATATCACCAGCGGGTGCTAGTAGTTCTACTTTTTTTATTGTTGTTGGTTCCATGTTATACCGTTCTCACTTTCTAAGGTTATTTCTTTTATTTTACTATTTTCATAAACGGAGACATTCATGACATATATATTGTCTTTCTTAGTAGGAAAATCTAAGATATTTAATGATTCTAGAAGATATTTATCTAAGTTAATTTGGGCATCAATTATATCTTTGGAAGTACTTGTAATTACTTTTAAAGGTTTGATATTAGAGTTATTATTGATGTAACCTAAATCTTTTGTGAGAAATTTAAATGATGCTGAGTTATTTATGGTAACTTGGTTAGTAATATCTTTAAAAGTTTTATTAATTAATTTTTGAACTTTAATTATTTGTTTTTGACCTAGAATATAATCTGTTCTAACGATGCGATAGATTGTGTTATCAATATTTGTAGTATAGATAATTTCTGGTAAATTCATTTTTACTTGGCGTTTATTGATAGTAGAAATACGCTCGTGAGTTTTTTCATTAATGGTCTTAGTTGGGTTACCTACGATATCATAGTAGGTTGTATAAATATAGTTATCTAAGGAAATTGTATTATTATAATATTTGATATAAGTTGGATAGTAATTGCGAACAAAATGGTTTGTTTCATAAAATTTTTCGGTATTTTTTAGATTATCAGTTATTTTAAGATAGTTGTCTTCAACGGTTTCTTTAAAACATACATTAAGAATAAGAATAATAGTTAGTAATAATATGATTTTTAAGATGCTTATGATATTAATTTTGTGTTTATAATACAAGGTATATTTTATGGTGTTATAAATAATAAAGAAAATCATTATTACTAAAATAATAGTTTTAGAAAGATTAGATAGTACTAAGTTATGATTAATTGTATACGTTTTTAGATATGCACTTAAAACAATAAGTATTAAAACTGAAAGCCAATTTTTTAGGTTATTTTTCATATTAGGTCTCCTAGTGCTTATATTATACAACTTAAAATAGTAGATAGCTAGATTTAATTGTGGGGTGTAAATGATTTGTTAAGTTTTTGAACTAATTGATGTATTTACAAAGCATTGACATGTGGGATTTTGGCTTTATTTTAGGCATATAGAAAGAAACAGAAAATTTAGCACTGTAAATTTTTTTAAAATTGTAAAAAAGGCAATTGACAAATTTACAAATTCATTATAAACTGAATATAGCATGATAATATAAGTCATGCCGGTTGTATATTTTACGATTTTACATAGTGAATTTATACAATCAAAAAACCAAAACCCCCTGTGGAGCCAAAAGGCTCCTTTTTTGTTTAAAAACATCTTGATTAACAAGATGTTTATTAATTATGAAACTTTATATCATCAATTATACGTAAATATAGGGGATTATTATCAAAGTTTTTTAAGTACTCATAAGAATCATTCTTACATTGAAGAAGAATTTTTTTATCGTGATTAATATCACCTAGTTTAAATTTCATATCTCCTGATTGTTTAATACCAAATAAATCACCTTCTCCACGTAGTTCAAAGTCTTTTTCACTTATATAGAAGCCATCGTTAGAAGACTCTAGTACTTGAAGACGAGGAATATCAGCATTAGCAATTAAATAACAATAACTTTGAATGTCATTGCGGCCTACTCGGCCTCGGAGTTGATGTAAGGTAGCAAGTCCAAAACGTTCAGCATTATAAATAATTATCATAGTAGAGTTTTTAACATCAACTCCTACTTCAATGACTGTTGTACTAATTAAAATACGATATTTACCACTGGCATAAGATGCCATAACTTCATTTTTTTCATTTTTTTTCATTTTACCATGGAGAATGCCAATGGGTACTTTGTGGTTAAATGCTTTATTAAAGTTTTCTTCTAACTTATAGATATCATTTAAATTAGATTCTTCGTCTTCGTTTTGAATTAGTGGCGCTATGCAGTAAATTTGATGACCATTTTTTAGTTCTTGCCAAGCACTTTCTAGAACTTCTTTAATATTTTTTTCGGATACTACTTTGGTAATAATTTCTTTACGACCACTTGGCTTAGTTTTTATCATGGATAAATCCATATCACCATATAGTGCTAGAGCGTAAGTTCTAGGAATTGGGGTAGCACTCATGTAGATAACGTCAACCATAGTACCTTTATTTTGGATGATATTACGTTGATTGACACCAAAACGATGTTGTTCGTCAGTAATAACAAGGCCTAGATTTTTAAAGGTAACGTTCTCACTTAGAATGGCATGGGTACCAACTAGGATATCAATAGTACCATCAATTAAACCTTGAATAGTTTTTTTCTTAGCTGATTTAGTCATACTTCCTACTAGGCATCCTACATTAACTTGGGGTAAGATTTTTTTTATTGTATCATAATGTTGTAGCGCTAGTACTTCGGTTGGGGCCATTAGGGCCGATTGATAGTTAGAAAGTTTATTTAAGGCCATGGCTACAATACTTACAATAGTTTTACCACTACCAACGTCTCCTAGAACTAAGCGGTTCATTCTTTTGGGTAAGATAAAATCATTGTAAATATCATTTATAGTAGATAACTGATCTTTTGTTAAGGTAAATGGCAGGCTATTAATTATGTTTTCTAAATCTTCTTTAGTTAACTCTCTTTTAATACCTTGATTATGGAGTTCACGCTCTTTTTTTAAGTAATTCATTTTAAACATAAAGATAAAGAATTCTTCGTAGATTAATTTTAGTTTGGCTTTTTTGATTAGAGTAGCATTGGTTGGAATATGAATTTGTCTTACGGCTTCTTCTTTGGGCATTAGTTGGTATTTTTCATTTAAATAGTTAGGAATATAATCATCTAAGTCAAAAGGACTAGTAAGGGCATTCGTTATTATGGTATTTATTTGTTTATTGGTTATACCTGATACAAGGTGATATATGGGTTCGATATAGTTTGTAGTTACCATGTTAATTTTAATATCACTAGCGGTGAAGGTGTTAGTTTTAGGGTTATATTTTCCTACTAAAGTTATTAGTTTAGCAGGTATTAATTTGTTTTTTAAAAAACTACGGTTAAAAATAGTAACGTTTATGATTTTGCCGTCGCACATACATCTAAAAGTTAGACGATTTAAGTTTTTCTTGAAAAACATTACTTTGGGGTTTTCAATGACTTGGGCATTAACCATACCTTGATTTTCCACACAATCTTGAAGTCTTACAACATGAATAAATTCATAGCGATAAGGATAGTATTCAAGGAGTTCTTGGACAGTAGAAATGTTTAATTTGGTTAGTAATTTTAGGGTTTCATCCCCTACTCCTTTAAGGCTTTCTAAGTTCATAATAATCACTATTAAAATTATACAAAAAAGTGTTGACAAAAGCAAGAAATTCGATTAGTATATAAATTACCAATTTGCTTAACGGCGAATTGGTGCTAGTATCACACTAGCCAACCCCTTTTTATTCTTTTTGAAGCAGGCCTTCGGGCAACTGCTTCTATTTTTTTTGAAAAAAGTATTGAAAAGCAGCTTTATTTATGCTAGAATTAACGATGTAACCAGTTAATGTCTCCTTAGCTCAGTTGGTAGAGCAACTGACTCTTAATCAGTGGGTCTAGGGTTCGAATCCCTAAGGGGACACCATGCCGAAGTAGCGCAATTGATAGAGCAACTGAATCGTAATCAGTAGGTTGAGGGTTTGATTCCTTCCTTTGGCACCAGGTGAATCATTAAACAACTGCAAGGTTGTTTTTTATTTTGATCTTTATTAAAGTTTTATGTTCTAAATAGATTATTAGAAAATTGACTTTTGACAAATATTAAAAAACATGTCATTATGAATATGTCAAGGAAGTTTGGCATAAAATAAAAAAGGAACATTCAATAATCCGTGTTGAGTGTTGCCAAGTTTAATTTTGTTCCACCTAAATCTGCGTTAGAGTTAGGTGGTTTTCTTTTATATTAAAATATTTTTGCTTGCCATAAAGTTAACTATTTGTTAATATATCAAATACATGAAAGGCTTTATATGAATGATACATGGTTCCCTACTCCTATTGAGAAATTAAGAAAAAACTTTATTTTTAGTGATGAATACTCTGTAGTAAGTGATGTTTGTTACTCAATACAATACCTAGAGTTTTTAAGTCATGAGCTTGCGACGCATAATCTTACTATGGTTATTAAAAAACAAATTATAAAAAATTATATAATAGTGGCCTCGGGCATTATTGAAGCGATATTTTATATGGTTTGTAAAAATAAGAAAATTATAAAGAAAAAAAGTATCCATTTTGATACTTTGATTAAGCTAGTATTAGATAATAATTTACTTAGTTTATCTAGTAAAGAGTGTTTAGTAATACATAGTTTGAGAAGGCTTAGAAATAAGGTGCATATTTATAGTAATACATATTATTATGATACTTCGTTTAATAGTTTTAACTTTGATGATTATGATAGAATGAGAGATATTTTAAAGATAATATTATCTAATAAAGAGATTGCTTTAGATTGTAAGGGTAATATTTAGTTATGAACTTTAGATAGGAATAATGGTACTTTAAAGATTATTTCTCTATCGTTAGTATCTGTTACAGTGATTAAAAGATAGAAAGAATCACTAAAAAAAGATTTATTATTATTTTCTAACTTTTCTAAGTTAAAAGATATTTCATTAATTATGTTAGTTAAAGTGGTTGGAGTATCCATATTATAAGTTTTACTACCTAAGTTTAATTCATAGTTAGTTAATTTTTGATAGATAGAACACTCTATTTGTTTATAAAATTTTTCTTCTTCAGTACCAGTATATTCAATATTAGAAATATAGATGGATGTTTTCTTATCATCATAAGCAATACTTCCAGTTATGTTAAAGTCATTACTGGGAGATGTTATTTTACGAAAATGGTAAGTACTATTATGTTCAAGAAGTAACATAATTATTAAAGTTAGTAAGGCAATGATATCAAGTACAAGACCAATAATATGAATTTTCTTTCTTTTGGTTTGGAAAAATTTGGTTTCGGTTGGTTTACCACTTAAAAGTTCTTCAATAGAGACATTAAAATCTTCACTCATTTGTTTTAAAAGAGAAATATCAGGTATATTTAGACCTCGCTCCCATTTGCTTACGGCTTGATAAGTAACGTTATATTTATTGGCAAGGTCTTTTTGGGTTAGATTATTGTCTTGACGTAATTTCTTTATAAATTCACCAATTTTTTCTTGGTTCATAACGACCTCCTAACTTATTTAGAATTATTATTATAGTTTTTTAAAAAGCTTTGGTAGTTACCGTTTTCTTTGGTTCCTAAAACACAATTCAAGTTAATATTATCCATACTTTTAAAGATATTATAATCAATGTCTTTATTTACTTGACGGAGTTTTTTGATTAGTTCTTTCATTTCTTTACGTTTACTAGTGCCATCATTTATTAAGGAGCAGCCTTCTGTGAATCGGCAGGCACAGTTTATGAAGGTTAGTTCATTGGTGTTACGCCATGTTATTATGGCACTTTCTTTAACTAAGTATAGGGGTCTTATTAGTTCAAGGCCTTCGAAGTTATCACTGTGAAGTTTTGGCATCATGGTTTTAATTTCAGCACCATAGAACATTGATAAAAGTGTGGTTTCTATAACATCGTCGAAGTGATGTCCTAGGGCGATTTTGTTACATCCTAGTTCTTTAGCTTTATTATATAGATATCCCCTACGCATTCTAGCACATAAGTAGCATGGACTTTTAGAGTCTATTTTGGCAACGACATCAAAGATATCACTTTTAAACATTTCAATTGGAACGTTTAATATTTTGGCATTATCTAAAATAAAGTCGCGGTTGTAATCATTATATCCGGGATCCATAACAACATAGTGAGCATTAAATTTAATCTTACCATGACGTTGTAACTCTTGGATACATTTGGCTAGTAAAAACGAGTCTTTGCCTCCACTTATACAAACCATGATATTGTCATTTTCTTGAATTAATTCGTATTCGTTGACAGCTTTAACGAAAGGTCGCCAAATTTCTTTACGATATTTTTTAATAATACTTCTTTCTATTTCTTGATATTTTTCCATAATTATTCACTTTCTAATATTATATCTAAAGTATTTAAAAACTTGGTTATTTCTTCTTGGGTAGTTAAGTGCGATAGACTTACCCGGATGGAAGAAGAAGATAATTTTTTATCTTTGGTTAAGGCATATACTAACTTAGAAGGAGTTTCTATTGGACAGCATGAAGTTTTGGTAGAAACATAGATACCATACTCTTCTAAGGATTCTTGGATGTCTAAAGATTTTTTATCTTTAACACTGAAGTTGATAGTATATGGTAGAGAGTTATCTCGGCTGTTGATTACAATGTTTTTCTTAGTTTTTAAATAATCTTTGATTTGGGTATTTAAATTTTTTACATAGTCATAACGAGTATTCATATTTTCGAGGGCAATTGTTAGGGCGCAATCTAGGGCAGCAATGTTTGCAGTTTCTGGGGTGCCACTGCGATAAATGGTAGCTGATTTACCTCCTAGGATTTGTGGGATTAGAGAAATATTTTCTTTTTTTACTAACATGCCAAATCCTGGTAGGCCATAAAATTTATGTGGGGTAATCGTTACAAGGTCGATATTACTTAGGTCGACTGGTACTTTGCCGATGGCTTGGGAGGCATCTGTATGAAAAATGATATGAGGATATTCTTTTAGCATGATAGCGATATCTTCAACCGGTTGTCTAAGGCCTAGTTCACTATCAACAGTACAAACACTTACTAAAATAGTATCGGGGCGAATCATATTTTTTAGAGTTTCGATATCTATTAAGCCACTCTTATTAACAGGAATTAGTTCGATTTCAAACCCTAGAGTTTGGAGGTATGTGGCACAAGAGACGATGGAGTTATGTTCTAAGCTACTGATTAAAATATGCTTACCATAGTTTTTATAACGAAGAGCAGTACCTTTAATAGCCAAGTTGTTGGCTTCAGTAGAACCACTGGTATAGATGATTTCTTGAGGTTTGATATTAAGCAAAGAGGCAATATGGCTAGTTTTAGTATCAATTAGTTTCTTAGCTTCTAAGCCTAGATAATGGTTAGAATTAGGGTTAGCATAATACTTTTTAGTTATTTCAACATAAGTATTTAAAACCTTATTATCAACCGGAGTAGATGCTGCATAATCTAAATATTCCATACTCTTCACCTCTTTAAAACTTCTTTTATTATAAAGCAAAAATGAGGACTTTTTCAAGTAATATCCTCATTTTTTATATTGGTTCAACTAATTTGTTAGGCCTTGCCAATCAGCAAATTTATCTTTGAAATATTCAACATAGGATTTAGATAGAATAATTCTATTACCCTCAGTAATTTGTTCTTCTGCTGGAGTTGGGTTGCAGCCGCCCTTTTCCTCTCCTACTTTATTAATATGGAACTTAGTGCCACAGTTTTGATAGATAATGTATTCTCCACTTTGAATAAAGTACGCTTTAGAAGATATTGAACATACTTGACAAGTATTAAAGGCAATTCTTACTTTGCCATCGGTACTGCGAACAAGGATTAGTTGGATAGTAACATCATCAGCTTTATAATTTAGAAATTAAGCTTTGGTTGTAATATCTTGAGTTTCGATAGCAATTTTATCTTTGTTGGTTGTTTGTTCGCAGCCTGATAAAAAGAAGAGACCTAGTGTTATAATAAGGTAATATAATATCTTATTCATGATTGGTTACAATACTTATTACTTCGTAATCTAAGTCAGTAATGGCTTTCTTAAGTATATTTATATCTAGTTTTTCTTTACTTTTTATAATAGCTTCTTTCTTATCTAAATCTATTTTTACTTTTTTTACACCTTCGATATTTTCTAAGGCATTGATTACTTTAGCGGCACAGTGTTGACACTTCATACCTTCAATTTTAATGATAGTTTTTTCTTTATTAAACATAATTATTTCTCCTTTTATTTTCTAAGTCTTAGGGCATTTAATATTACGGTAAGACTACTAAGCATCATAGCTAGTGATCCTAGCATAGGGTTCATGGTGATATTAAATCTAGTTAGTAAGCCCATGGCAATAGGAATAGTTATAATATTGTAGAAGAAAGCCCAGAAGAGGTTTTCTTTAATTATTTTTAGGGTTTTAGTACTAATATTTATTAGTTTTACAAGACTCATTAGAGAGTCATTAAGTAAGATAACATCGCTAGATTTAGAAGCAATATCCGTAGCGTTAGTAACAGTTACTCCTATATCGGCTGTAGCAAGACTTGGCGCATCATTAATACCGTCTCCTACCATCATAACTTTTTTACCCTTACTTTGAAGACTCTTGATTTTGTTAGTCTTATCTTGGGGATAAACATTGGCAATTACTTCTTTGATATTTAGTTCTTTAGCTACTAGATTAGCAGTAGTCTTGTTATCACCAGTTAACATTATAGTATTGATATTCAAATCTTTTAACTTAGATATTACTTCTTTCATATCTTTTTTAATTATATCTTTTATACCTATTAGGGCAATTATTATATTGTTTTCAATAACATAGATAATACTAGAACCATTTTGGGTAAGGGTTTGTTCATCTTGAAAATGGGTATTTTCGATAGCTAGCTTAGCAACTAACTTAACGTTACCAAGGTAATATTTTTTATTATTTAGAGTGGCTTCTAGTCCAAGACCATCGAGGTTTTTAAAGTTTGTTACTTTTTCATATTTAGTATCTTTATTGATTAGAGATTTAGCTATGGGGTGATTGGAGTTAGTTTCAATACGCCCAACAAGGTAGTAAAGTTTATCTTCAGAATAAGTACTATAGTTATAAAGTTTGGATATTTTTAATGTGCCATAAGTTATAGTTCCAGTTTTATCCATAACGATTGTATCAATTTTACTGGCATCTTCTAGAATTTGACTTTTTTTGATTAAGATACCATTTTTAGCACACTTGCCTTCACTAACGACTATACTTAAAGGGGTTGCTAGCCCTAGAGCACAAGGACAGGCCACTACTAAAATGGTTACAAAATGAGTTAGAGCGAGGTTTAAATCATGAGTGAAAATCATATAGAAAATGAATGTTAGAATACTTAAGATAATAACTATAGGAACAAATATGCCACTTACTTTGTCAGCTAGGGAGGCAATTTTTGGTTTAGTGTTGGTAGCTTCAACGACTAAGTTAACGATCTTTGAAATAGTAGAATCTTTGCCAATGTTTTGGGCAATGTATTCAATGGCTCCATTAATATTTAGACTGCCCGCTACGACTTTGCTATTAGCCTCTTTCTTAACAGGGGTTGATTCGCCGGTAATAAAAGATTCATCAACGTAGGTAGTACCCATACTAACAATACCATCACAAGCAATTTTCATACCAGGAAGACATAGTAGAGTATCACCTTTTTGAATTTCATCTAAAGTTATCTCTACTCTCTTACCATCAGTAAGCTTTATGGCTTTATTAGGTGTTATTTCTACTAATCCTTTAATGGCGTCATAAGTTTTTTCTTTATTTATATTATCAATGAAACGACCTAGTTTTAAGAAGTAAATGATTATACAAACAGATTCATAGTATAGAGATTCTACATACATAGAGTGTCCTTTAAAAATCATAACTGTGTTATATAGACTATAAAAGAAACTAGAAAGAACACCAATTGTTACTAGAGTATCCATGTTAGGACTTTTATGAATTAAATTTTTATAACCATTTAGGATAATGTCTTTACCGTAAAATAGGAAGATAAGAGAAAATATAAGAAGGCATATAGAATAGTTTATAGGATGGTTAATCATATTTAAGAATGAGATTACGGGGAGTTTTACCATATGAGCCATAGCAATATATAACACTAATAATGCTAGGATACCATAAATTATTAAAGGAGTTTTAGAATGTTTATTTTTCTTAAGTTTAGTTTCGTCGAATATACCTAGAGATTTAAAGCCAGCTTCTTTAATATATTTTTCGATGGTATTTAAAGTTAGGTTATCTTCATAAGTAATAAGAGCTTGCGCTAGGACAAGATTAATGCTGGCATCAATGATACCAGGTTGTTTTTTTAGATATTTTTCTAGGGATGAAGAACAGGCACTGCAAGTCATACCACCAATGTTTAAAATTATTTTTTGCATATAAAATCCTTTCTATAGTTTATTTACAATTTTGATATTGTTTTTTAACATGTTCATCCAACAGGTATAAATGAAAGTACCTTCTTTGGTTGGATAGAACTCTATTATGTTATCGCCAGTTTTTAATTCTTGGTTAATATTATATTTGGGAATTATAAGAGAATTGTTGCAGCCGGTTAAGTATTTTTTATCAACATGGATTATCATTTTAACGGGTTTGGCTACTTCTACTTTGATATCTTGATAGCCGTTATAAGTAATGTTACTATCTATTGTAGGAATGACATTGAATACGTTAAACCCAAATATTTTGTAAGTTAGAGAAATAATTAAGATTATGATAGTAAGTATTAAAAATGATTGGTTTAAGTCGGTTTTTTTTTAGTTCTTTTAAGTTAGTTTTAATATACGAAGCCTTGGCTATATAGCCAGCTTGGGGTAAACATTAATAATTTCATCGTTAGTAAGGATTCTTCATAAATTATGTGGGCAATAAAGTTTTTGGTTGTAACTTCTTTAACATGGGATAGATTTAATAAAGCTTTTTGGATACTTGTTTCGCAGTTTTGACAGTGAATACCTTTGATTTTTACATAGATTTTAATCATTATTTAAGTTTTCCAAAGAGGTCTACTACTTCGTCTAAGATTTCTAATTTATTATCTTTTATATTTTTTACAACACAAGTACGTAAGTGGCTTTTGAGCATTTCGGTACCAAGACTTTTTAAAGCGTTTATGGTGGAAGATATTTGAATTAGGACGTCATTGCAATATCTATCGTCTTCGATCATTTGAGAGATGCCATTTACTTGGCCGGCAATTATTTTTAGACGTCTATTTAAGTCTTTCTTTTCTTCTTCGGTACGATGTTTCATTCTTGTACATTTTTCACATTCCATTTTCATCACTATTGTCATTATAGGGTGTAGGTGGTATACCTGTCAAGAGAATACATTAAAAAAGTCTCGTTATGAGACTTTAGTTATTCTTACATAGCCATTGCCTTCCTTAGCGCAATTTGATGTTGCACTAGCACTATGGCATGTTACACTTATAGTTTTTGTGGCTGCGGCATTGGATGTAGCACAGTTATAGCAATACATAGCTTTATTTTTTAGAAGCAAATTTCCAATATATCCAGAACCACCACCGGCGCCTCCAGCATATGTTGTACCACCGCCACCAAAGAAGCCACCGCCGCCATAAGCTCCAGTATCGGTACTACTATAACCAGAACCGCCTAAGCCAAATGAACCATTGATTACTCCTGATGAAGCATGAGATGACATGACAACACCCTTTCCGCCTTGGGTTTGACTTCCTCCTGTCCCATAATAAGGATAAGTATTAGTACCAATTGTATAACCAGCAGCCCCAATATAGCCACCGCCAGAGCCACCATAAACACGTTCTCCAGCGCCGCCACCACCGGCGACAATTAATATTTCACTTTTTTTATATTGTAAATTGTTAAGGGTACTGTTAGTTAAGGCAATATGAGTAGCTCCACCACCACTATTATAACTACTGGCGTTATTATCGGCTTTGCCACCATTATAGCCTGGAGAATTACTATCATATCCAGAACCACCAACATGAATATATAGTGTACTATCTTTAGTTAAAGTTACAGTTCCAACAGAATAACCGCCGTAGCCACCTACTCCATCATATGAATTACCACCTTGGGCTCCCCATATTTCTAGTTTATAAGTTCCAGTGGCAGGAATCTTTAATGTTTGTTCCGTACCAGTAAAGTCATAAGTCTTAGTTTGAAAACTCTCAGTAGTTTTTTCAGTATTTGTGCCATCTATATAAGATATTATGGCATAACCATTACCAACTTTAGCACAATTATCAAGGGGTGATGAGTTTTTGCAAGTCGTTGATATTGTTTTCGTATCAACCGATGAAGATTCTTGGCAATTAAAGCATGACATCATTTTGTTAGTCAATTTAGGGTTTCCTATGTAGCCAGAACCACCGCCACCACCACTGTGAGCACGATTGGTACCGCCACCGCCATAGTAGCCACCACCGCCACCATTGCCACCATATCCTACTTCGTTAAGATCGGAACCTTTGCCAAAGATGGCTTTGTTATCTTTTAAGTAGTTATCATATCCACCACTAGTTTGGGTTCCACCACTACCAAAATATGTTGGATAATCGTCGGCATAATTTCCATTATTTCCTGATATTCCGCCACCAGCTCCACCAGGGACCATAGCACCGCCACCGCCACCGCCAGCGACAATTAAAATATCACTTTTTTTGTCTTGTAAATTGTTAAGAGTTTGGTTAGTTAATGCAATATTGGTTGCTCCACCACCGCCAGAGCCTCCTTGAGGATTTGATGAGGCATTAACGATGCCACCATATCCACCACCATTAAAGCCACCATTGCTTTTGGCTTTTCTAGTGTATGGTGAGCCTTGGCCACCGACAGCAATATACAATTTGCTGCCTTTGGTTAATTCAATTTTGCCTTCCGAATAACCACCCACACCACCATCGCTTGGACTGTCACTACCACCTTGGGCTCCCCAAACTTGAAGTTTATATTTGCCAGTTTTGATAACTGTGTATTCTTGAACTGAACCTGTATAGTCAAATTTAGCAGGACTTGGATTAGAAATTTCTTGATCTTCAGTAGAAGCTTTAACATATGATATTTTGGCATAGCCTGCTCCTTCTTTAGCACAGTTTGATGTTGCTGTAGCACTATGACATGTTACACTTATTGTTTTGGTATTTGCGGCATTTGAAGTAGCGCAATTATAGCAGTACATGGCTTTATTGGATAAGTCAGAATTTCCTATATAACTTGAGCCACCGCCGGCTGAACAATGGCTAACGCCACCACCATAGTATCCGCCACCAGCGCCAGTATAATTTCCACTAGCCCCAGAGCCAAATACTCCAGATGCAATACCACCACTACCACTTGTTGTTTGATTGAAATATGAGCCACCCCGATTTTGGGTGCCACCATATCCAATAGCGCTAATTCTAGCATCGGTAGTGTTTTCTTCATAACGCCCACCATTATTGCCAGATATTCCACCACCAGCACCACCATTAACACACATTATGGCTTTATTCGCAGCAGCACCGCCACCACCAGCAGAAACGATATAAATCTCATCATTACTAGAATAATTTGATAAAGTGCCCTTATTAGTTTTGGAAATGTGAGTAGCTCCACCACCAGAGGCAGTTATTTCATTAGTGTCACTTGTCGGACTAGAACCACCGCCACCATTATAACCTCCAGATAAAGGGCGATGAGTTGTGTAGCCTAATCCAGACCCACCAACAGTAATGTAAATTACATCATCTTTTTTCAAAGTTATTTCGCCCGTACTATAAGCCCCATATCCTCCTATACATCCTGATGTTGATCCACCTTGAGCACCCCAAGTTTCAAGTTTATAAACACCTGTTTTGGGAACAATATATTTTTGAACTGAACCGGTATAACCAAAACTAGAAGAAACAGGATCTGGTTCTGGTGTTGGGTCAGGATTAGGGTCAGGGTCAGGATTAGGATCCGGCGTTGGGCCAGGGTCAGGATTGGGATCAGGCGTTGGATTGGGATCAATTGGATCAGTATCAAGATCACGAAGTTCAAATTCACATTTTTTTTCTTTATAACCATCACTTGTGGTATCCCATTTAATACCAACTGAATAAAGATCTTTAATATCAACTATTTTTGTACCATCAGAGTCAAAGTCTAAATCTTCATCAATGATACCTTCACTAACTAATTTAGATAATTTTATCTTGCAGCCATTGGCAAGACAATTATCCCGGTTTTGACCAGTTATTATTTCGGCTTGGAGAGAATCAATGGCCGAGCAGGCGGCTTTTTCAATTTCAGCAATACGACGTTCTTTCAAGGATTTATTTTGTTTAGATTCTACACCTTGCATATTAACAATGATAACTGTTGATGCTAGAGCAAGTAATGCCATTGTAATAATTAATTCGACTAATGTATAACCATTTTTCTTCATCGCTACTCTCCTTACTTTTATATTCTAAGTGTATTATATCATAATAAAGATTGTTTTTTATAAAATACTGAGAAAATTTTCTTATAAATCAAATACTTGTTGTTTAGAAAAATATAGGCAAGTAAAATAATAAATGAAACAATGGTTAATATTAACCCAACCTTTAGACCAGGTGGATAATATGTAAATGCTATATTATTAACGCCTTTATTTATCTTAATTGCTATTAAACCATTATCAACTTTTTCAATTTCTACTTTGGATTCATTAACAAATGCTCTCCATCCCTTATCATAGGGAATAGTATATAAAACTAAAGTATCTTTAGAAACATCAATTTTGGCATTAAAACCATTATTAATAAATTTAAAAGTATTAGAGAATACTTCAACATCGTCGTTATAGAGATCTTTATACTTATTAATTTGATCATTATTAAGTACAATTGTGTTATTTATAATTTGGTATTTTTCTAAGGTATTTTTACTTAGAAATTCTTCATTACTTATATAATTATTAAATACAAAGCCTAGGTCTTTATAATTATTATTTAAATAAATTTGATAATTATCAGTCTTTTTATAAAGTTTATACTCTTCGCTCTCTTCATTAGTACATGAAATAAAATATTTTACTGATAAAAAATCATTTAAAGGATTATTGACTTCAATATTAGTCAAAACAGCTCTTGGATAATCAACACTATTATAAAATTCAAATGCTTGTCCAGATATATTAGTATTAAAAGACCATAAGTTGCTATTTTTAAAAATCATTCCTTGATTATAGTAGCAATTAGAAAATGAATTACTTCTAACTAAGTTATCAAATTTTATTTCTTTATAGCTATTTATATAATCATAATATTTTTGGTTATATTCAAGATCGTTATTGCGATATTTATAAATTGAGTAATTGGACCAGATAGTAGAAAATAGTGTAACAAAGATATATAAATACTTAATTCTATTTTTAGATCTATATATAATTGCGAGTGTAATTAAATTAATAATCATAAAACTAATTATCATAATTAGATAGTTAATATCATGAATATACTCAGTATTGGGATATTTATATGTTAATAATAAGTAAATTAAAATCATTACTAATAAACTTAAAAAGGAAGTAATAATACCTGTTTTGATACTAAGATTTTCTTCTATACATTTTATGGAAAGTAAAGACAAAATAAGAGCTGGCATATAAAACCATCTGGCATAGTATTTGGTTGTAAATAAGAAAAACGAACTATTAAGTATCGGGATGAACATAAATAAAATACAGGTAAATATCAATATACTAAGCCAGTTTTTTCTTCTTTTAAACGCATAAGAAATTGCTAAAGCTGAGCCAACAAAAGGAAGATATAAATCAATACTATCGTAATTAGCAAGATTCAAATATGCTCTTGGATTCATTACTTCTGAGGGAAAGAAAAATGTTCTAAATATTTCAATATAATTGATTATACTACTATATTTTAATGAACTAATTAAAGTAAAACTATTATTGATTCTAGGATTAGAAATGGTAAATAATAAGGAAGGTATTAAAACAACACTGGCAATTAAAGTTCCTAGTACTCCTTCTAATAAAATGGAAAAGAACTTTTTTACATTGAAAGTATAACTTTTACAAATAATTTTAATAAGATAGTAAATAACAATAAAAACTACTTGCCCGATAAACATAAACCAGTTGGTAAACGCTAGCAAAGAAATAGTTAAAGAAAAACATCCTTTTTTATTATCATATACTAAATTATCTAGATTATATAAAAGTAAAGGAAATAAAACGACGGAATCATAAAAATGAAAAAGCATGTTGGTAAATTGAAAGCCTGAAAAAGAATATAATAAAGATCCTAGTACTACTAACTTTTTATCTTTAACGTAACGTTTTAAAAATAAATAGGAAGTTAAACCAGATACTCCGAATTTAATAATCATTAAAAATGGACATAAATAGGGATACCAGGTTGCAGGAAATAAATATGTAATAATATTAAAAGGACTAAATAAATTATAAAAACTGAATGTTCCTATAAAGTTGCTTCCTAAGTCATTAAACCAAGTCCATAGATAACTACCCTCTTTTAATGAATAATTAATAACTTCACCGAATACCATTTGTTGTAAATTTAAGTCGGCCCCTAGAAAAAATAGACCTTTTCCTAAAATTGTATTGGGTAAAATTACTAAGCATCCAACTAAAAAGGAAAATAAAAACGCTAGGATTTCGTATTTATATTTTTTTACTACTTTGGACATTATAATCACCAATATAATTGTATCAAAGATTTAAAAAAGCTTCAAATTTTAATGATGGGATATATATTTTTTTATGTTTAAGTTTATGCTAACGTATGATATAATTTTTAACATAGGAGGATAAAAAATGGAAAAGAATAGAACTGCACAAATAATAGCTATGATTGCTTTAGTTGTTGGAATTGCGGGATTATCAATCGGTTTTGCTTCATTTTCTAGTGTTTTGAATATTCAATCTAGTGCGAATGTTAAACCTGATAGTAGTACTATGAATGTTGATTTTTCTAGTTCAATTGATAGTGTTGAACTTAATGAAATAGTTCCAACTTCTACACCAAATAGTGTTACTGCTACTAATGGTACTATTGATAATAGTAATGATCCAGTTATATCAAATTTAAGTGCTGTATTTACTGAACCAGGACAATCTGTTGTATATAAATTTTATGCATACAATGCTGGGGAATTAAATGCTTATTTAAAGAGTATCGTTTATGAAAATGTAGCTAATCAAACTCAAGCTAAAATTTGTACTGCTAATGAAGGAACAACTAATGAATTAGTTCAAAAAGCTTGCGAAAATATTTCTGTTAAAGTAAAAGTTGGTAATGAGCTTGAAACTTCTAGTGGTAAAGCATCAATTACTGGACATTCTTTAGCTAAAAAAACTGGTGAACTTGTTACTGTTACTTTAGAATATGCGCCAAATGCAGAACGTGCTGATGGCGATTTTAGTGTTTCTTTTGGAAATATAGCTTTAAATTATAGTTCAGTAGACTAATTGAGGTGGGTAAAAATGAAAAAAAGTTATATAAGAATAATATTATTCATTTCAATCTTAAGTTTTATTTTTCTTTCAAATAGTTTTGTGTTTAGAAAGTTAGAAACTACTGGTTTAAATATAATTATGCTACTATCTTTGGTAGTATTTTATATGATACTAGGTTTTGAAAAAGATAGACATCGCTATGTTAAGGATGTCATCTTAGAAATTGTTATTTTTTTAATAGCTTTTTTTCTTATTTACTACTTGTTTGGCATTATAATTGGATTTGCCAAAAATACTAATTATTTTACGATAAAATCTTTTCTAAATATTATTATTCCTATA
>ERZ779840.455-NODE-455-length-48546-cov-9.176115_pt1 | contig 48546 bp, 38 predicted proteins | sample MGYA00511561_ERZ779840 | MGnify/ENA primary metagenome ERZ779840 (study PRJEB29588, sample SAMEA2162036) | human gut metagenome | biome: human gut; feature: human-associated habitat; material: faeces | place: Denmark | collected 2008/2010 ...
TTTCTTTCCTGAAAAAAACATATAATTTTTGTAACATAATATTTCCTTTCCGGTCCTCCTGGCTATCGTATGTGGCAGAAAAAAGAATCTAAACTGGAACTGGCAGCCTCCATGATCCGGCAGGTTATGCCTGAATTTCAGGAAAAAAAGCAGGTTATTAAAGACCTTAAAACAGCTGATTCATCAATAAGTCTTTTTTTCATTTTCATACCCCTTATCTTGTTTCGTGTCAATGTAAATTCATTATATCCTATCCATGTATTGAATGCAATGAGAATAGTAAATAGTCGGAAACTGTGGTATAATCAGGTTATCATGGTTTCCATTAGCATTCAAAATATAAAAGGGGAGAAAAAGTATGAACGAGCATGAAAATCAAACGATGAAAATATTCGGCAAGCGGCTGACTGCTAGCCTGCTGGGTGCAGCACTGGTGATGAGTATGCCGTTTGCGTCCGCGCTGACACAGAAGAACATTACCGTAGAGCGTGGTGTTACGGTTTATGTGGATGACCAGAAGCTCAATCCGGGTGACGCAAATGGCAATTCGGTAGAGCCAATGCTGTATAATGGTACGACTTATCTGCCGATTCGCGCGGTATCTGCGGCGCTCAATGTGCCGATTGCGTGGGACGGAACGACGTCCAGTGCGTATCTCGGTGAGCATAAGGTGGATCAGAATGCGGTAAACCGTGCGAAAGCGTATGTTTCGGTGATCGAGCAGCTGCAGAGTAAGTACGGCAAGCGCGCTGTCAGCGGCAGTATCGTCAGCGGTCTGGTGACGGCGATGCTCATCGATTTTGATGGGGACGGAAACGAAGAACTGCTTTGTGTTTGCAATACGAAGGATAAGATTCCGGCTGATCAGTGGGATAAGCATGGCACAAATGCATCCAGCAAATATATGGTTTACTCGTGGAATGGGTCTTCTGCGGTAAAACTGGTAGAAGATGAAGTGCCGTTTATCTTTACACAGAATGATTCTCGTAATTTCCCGCGAGTGCTGCCCATAGCTTCTCAAAACGGAAAGTATTATTTAGTATGGATGAGCAATGGTGATTTAGCAGGAAATAATAAAGCATATTCAATGGAGCGGATAGAGACTGTAGTGAATGGTCAGTGGCAGACGAAAGGCATCTGGCACTATGAAGATTGGAATTATGAGTCGGTAAGAGTATGGGATACGGACTTGTTCACTGGTGAAGTAATTGATACAGAAAACGATTGGAAAGAATTCGGCAAACTGCATTACTCTGCAAAGGAATATCGGGTAACATTTAGCAGCTACAATACGGATGGACATCAGAATAATACCCTTAGCAATCTGGCTCCTGCACCGGAAATCGCACTTTCCAAGCTGAAAGCTATCGCCAACTCGCAGTCGTCCATTCTGGGCGGCAAGGCCTCGGGCGAGTATAATGCGAAACGTCGAATGGAAAAGCTGGCTGTTGAAACCGGGGTTAAGGTCTATGTGAACGACAAGCCGATTGTTCCGACCGACGTCAACGGCAAGACGGTTGACGTGCTGCTTTACAAGGGCACGACCTATCTGCCGGTTCGTGCCGTTGCAAATGCACTCGATCAGGCTGTTGCATGGGATGGCGCGAGCTACAGCGTATACATCGGCAGTCACAAGGACGTATAGGTAATTACAGCAAACCCACCTTATATGGATCATTGGAGCTTGAGGGAGTCGAAGATGATTCATTCGTGAAAAGAAAGGACCAAAGAATATGAACAAACGCACTATGTTTATGATTGGCGTTGTTAGCGCTGCGCTTCTCACGAGTGCTGGCGCGGTGAACGCAACCCCGACCAAGAATACAATCTATGTAGACGGCACAAAGGTTAACGGCGCCGCTTACATGATTAACAATAACAATTACTTCAAACTCAGGGATGTTGCGGCGATGGTCAACGGAAGCACAAAACAGTTTGAAGTGTCTTGGAATGAGACGAATAAGCGGATCGATCTCACGACCAACAAGGCATACACCGTTGTTGGCGGCGAAATGGCGCTTCCTTCTAGCGCAGTGAAAACTGCCAAGGAATCGAAGGCATCCGTATTTAAGGATGGAAATAAGGCTGATTACACAGGATACAACATCTCCGATAACAACTATTACAAGCTGCGTGATCTTTGTAAGGATATGAACATCGGCGTCAAGTTCGATCTCGCAACCAATCGAGTCGACATTCTGACGACTGTAGGTTACGGTGAAGAGGATAACGCGGGTAATACCACGAAACCCACGACACCGACTGAGCCGACAAATCCCGTAACGCCTACGGAACCCACGGCGCCGACAACGCCCTCCACCAGCGATAAAATCGGCCCCAGTGATATTGATTATCGTGCGGCAGGTGATGAGGGAATTAAGAGCGTCGTTCTGTCAGCGTATGATCCTCATTATATTTATTATCCGTCTTACGGAAAGTATAGCGCAGACTATCAGAACCTGTTGGACACCTGCGGTGAGGAAATCGTGACCAAGACAGTAAGTTACTATACCTACTGCTCTCAAACCGATCAAAAGTCTGTGCTTGCAGGATATCCCATTCAGATTCTGGTCAAAGATGAACGTCTGAATAAGGAAACGAGAGTATGTGCAATGACTTATTACGTTTCCAAGCCTGAAGGCGAGATTACTATAAAAATGCCAAAGAGCACATACGAACGCGCTCTTTCTGGAGAAACGGGAGTATTCCGAGTGCTTGGTACGTTTATCGAGAGAAACAATTCCCATGCACTGATCAACGGGCAGGAATATCAGATCAATCCAGTTAACTTCTCTAAATCAGACTTCCGTTCCGAAAATCCCACTGCCATGGAAATGACCTTAATGCCGAAGTCTAGGAATAATTGAAAAAACAAACACCTACTCAGCCAATGCAAGCATTGGCTGAGTTTTTTATAGTTCTTTGATAGCAAGCGCAAAGTCCATCAAAATGCTGCAGGAGATTGAGAAAATGAAAGGTCGGGATTTCGTGCAGCAGCTTTTGGACGGCACGGTTCTGAACGAAAAGCATAGGAAGATTGTCGCGCAGGTGACGAGCGGATTGGAGTAAAAGAACAGCCACCGGAGAAAATTCTCCGGTGGCTGTTTGCTTAAAAAGTCGAATATTATGGTTCAATTTCGTGAAAATGTAATGTGTTTACGGTATTATCAAAAAAGTCTGCATAATCAGAATTTATGACGGCTGTAAACGAATCAAATTGTGGTTCAACCGAACAGGTAAACATCGTGCAAGCCTTTTCACGATCATCCCATTGTTGACGCTCTGCCGAACTCATATTCTCTACATCAGTAACAGAAAATTGTTCCCATGCCTTTTCATATTGTTGCCGTAATTCAGCATTTTCAACTGTCATAAGGCTACAATTAACACTCACTATTACGGGTATAGAAGTATCATTTATGTTGAGGTTTCCATTAGCTTCATAATAGTTTTCTGTTGAACACAGAGAGAACGAAAAACTTAATTCATCGCACGAATAAGTTGTGGATTCTAAAAGTAAACCTTTCACTTTCCATGCGTCATGTTTTTCTTTGACAACCTCTACATCATATAAATCCGTATCATTTATCATGTATTGAAACGACATAATACCTGATTTACCTGATTGATTGACTTCACCCTCACCGCTTCCGCCAACAAATGTGACTGTGTAATCTGAACCATATCTTGCAGTCAAGAAGGAATTATCCGTCATATACTCATCGGCCACGGTTTGGTCAGTTGCCAATATTCCCGAAGGAACCGATAGTTTACCGGCAGAACATCCCGATAATATTCCTACTAAAGTAGATAACAGCAATAAAAGCACCTTCTTCAAGAATAAATTCACCTCCACGAAAAAGATTCCACTTTGTTATTCGACTTACGATTCATAATTTTATATCCGCCATACTTACTTTTCCAATAAAGTTTCTCATCGTAAGCACTACGCATTGTACTATTGGGGAATGTTAGTGTAACATCCATAATAATATTTTCTTTCTTGGCAGAATTAAGTTTGAAGACTGTTAGCCACCAATGCCCCGACGAAGAACGAGAAGCAAAAGCATTGGTAGTATACGAATCACCGCCGTTTTTCTTTTGTACCACTTCTCTAAATGCAATGCTCATGCCAATGTATTCACTGGAATACGCTGCTCGGTACCATGCAACATTTTTAGATAACGGTTCAGTATTTTTTATCATAGAAAATAATCTATCAAATGCTTCTGTTCCGGTAAATACTGCACCATCGCATCGCATCTTTTGAAAATATTGACTAAGCGACATCGTGCCATCCAAAACATATAAACCAACTTCGCCGCCAGCAGTAGGACCGTATTCGCCCTTCCAACATTCCACACGCCATGTTTTGTTGTTATATTGGAATATACAGGACAAGAAATTAATATTGATACCCGGAACAATATTCATATACTTGTCAAAAAGGTCCATATAGCCAAATGTCCGCTGCCAACCATATTCAGATGAATAAAAATATTGTCCACCATACGAGTATTCAAAACCAAATTTTTGAGCTACCGAATCAATTGTAGCAGATATGCTGGGGCGTTTGCTTGTTTTTAGATACTTATCTGCAATCCAACCTGTTTTACCTTCATATTGAACTTTGGCCCAATTATAATTGTTATTGTTTTTCTTCTCGTTTAAATATGTAACAGCAGTATTATATTGCAATGTCGCGAGGACATTATATGATGTGCCTGCGCCACTACGCATATAGACATTATCAGTAGCAACATATCGCGTATTCGATGATGCAAGTCCAGCCCAATCAGAATAATTAACCACATTATTCCCGCAATACCCATACCAATTCTCGCCGTCCTTGATAGGGTCTTCCTGTGTGAACCGGTGGTCGGCAGGGTCGTAGAAACGATTCTGCGCGAAATACAGGTCAAGCACTTCGTCCCAAGTGTAGCCGGTGAAATTGTTGGCGTTGTCAATGCCGCTGAAATTCGTGTCCGTGTAGGTTTTGGTCAGCGGATTGCCCCACGGGTCATAGATCGTGTGAGAGATGACCTTGCCGGTTTCGTCTACGGCAAACAGCGTGCTGCCGAGATGACTGGTGCGATACCATACCTTGCGCACATCATTTGCCGCAAAGTCACTTTGCAGGTTTTCGCCGCCCTCACCGCGCTTTGTACCGGCTGCATAGCCGTACTCTGCCGAGATACGGGTGCCGTCCTCATCGTACACATACCGCTGCGTGAAGCTGCCGTCCTCTGTGACGAGTATATCACGATTGACAATGGAAAGATAGTCCACAACATAGTTCTTTGTTACGGTTTCAAAATTGCTCTGGAAGGTCGTGCCTACCTCGGTTTCCCATGTGCGCTGCCAGAAAAAGCGTCCATCCTTCAAGAAGTCCAGATAATCGGTGCCGTGCGAACCGTCCTTCAAGTCGGAGTTTGCATGGGCGGCATTCTTGTTGTCGCGCACCTGTACATTCTTAATGCGTACATTGAGCGCATTATAGGTGTAGGTGCTGCTCTGACCGTCCTCTGTCTTGCCGGTTTTCAGCTTGTTCTGTGCCGTGTAGGTATACTCGGTCGTGCCGTCCGGTGCAGCCTTCTTAATCAGATTGCCCGCCGCGTCATAGGTATAAGTGGTCGTACCGTCCTTGCCGGTCTTGCTAACCAGACGGTTTTGCAGATCGTAGGTGTAAGTGTTCGTACCATCGGAAAGCAGATTGCCCGCGAGGTCGTAGGAATACTTCGTATTCTTGCCCTCGATATTGGTGCGGATAAGCTGATTGGCCTTATCGTAGTAGTAGCGTACCAACTCGTCCTTCTTGTCAATGTCTACACCGGAACGGTTTTCACTTACGATATTGCCCGCATCATCGTAGGTATACGCAGTCTGACGGCGTGTGCTGTTGCTCTTGGTGACTTCCTTTTGCAGCGTCAGCAGACCGGCGGCGTTATAATCATACTCGGTCGTGCTGCCGTCGCTGTGGCCTTCCTTGATTGTGCGTCCTTCCGCGTCGCGCGTGTAGGTAATGCCTGTGCCGTCATGGTCGGTCTGGGACTTCACATTGCCGAGACTATCATACGCGGTCGTAACAGCCTTGCCGTCGGGGTAGGTGATGGACAGACGGTTGCTTGCCGCGTCGTAGGTGTACGCCGTGGTCGTGCCGTCCTCATTTGTGACAGCGGTGGTGCGGGAAAGCGCGTCGAACGCAAATGCTACCGTGCCGTTTCCATCCTTGGCCGAGGTCATGTTGCCCGCCTTGTCATAGGCAAAGGTCGCAGTACCATCCGCGTCCTTGCGGGAAACCATGCGATACAACTTGTCGTAGGTGTACGCGGTCTGCTTGCCGTTTTCGTCAACCTGCGTCAGCACATTGCCTTCCTTGTCATGCGTGTAGGTAGTCACGCTGCCCAGCGGAGAGGTTTCGGTCAGCAGATTGCCCGCTGCATCATAGGCATAAGTGGTCGCGGCCTTCTCGTCACCGCCGCCGTACATCGTCGTGCCTGCGGTGTTGCCAAACGAATCATACCGGTACTCGAACATACCGCCTTCGGCGTTGGTCTTGGAAACAAGACGATTCAAGCCGTCATAGGTGTATATGGTCTTGTTCTTGTTGCCGTCGATCACCGCCGTCTGGTTGCCTGCAAGGTCGTATTCGTACTCGGTTGCATGGTTAAGCTGGTTGGTTTCCTTGACCTGCCGATTCATGCAGTCATACGCATACTTCACCCATTCGTTGTTGCGGTTGGTGTACTGAATGAGATTGTTGTTCGCATCATACTGATAAACGGCATACGCATTATTCGCGTCGGTTTCCTTGCGGAGATTACCGGCTGCATCATAGGTGTAGGTAGTCGTTGCACCCAGCTTGTCCGTAGTTGCTGCTACTCTGCCGCGTGTGTCGTAGGTGTTGGTAACAACACCGGAAAGCGCGTCGGTTTCGGTCAGTACATTGCCGTTCTTATCGTAGGTGTAGGTCGTTGCATTGCCGTTTTCATCGGTTGCAGAAACGACACGACCCAGCGCGTCATAAGCAGACGAGGACACGCCGCCTTCTGCGTCTGTGGTCTTGAGCAGGTTATAGTTTTTGTCGTAGGTGTACTGTGTTGCATTGCCTTCACGGTCAGTGGAAACCAGTACATTGCCTACGCCGTCATATTGCTTTGTTCCCGCATTACCCAGTCCGTCAATCGTTTTTATCACACGATACGCACCGTCGTACTCGCTCTTTGCGATTACTGTTCCGTCCTTGGTGACAGAAACCGTGTTGCCTACCTTGTCGTAGCCGTATTCGGTCACAACACCTACTGCGTTGGTTTCGGTATGCGTTCTGCCGAGTGCGTCATAGGTGTACTTGGTTGCATTGCCGTTCTGGTCGGTTACTTCGCTGACATTTCCGAGCGCATTGTAGGTATAGTGGGTTTCGCCGCCGTCCGCATAGGTGATAACAGTAATCTGGTCTTTGCGGTTGTACTGATACGAAGTTTTGTTGCCTTTCGGGTCAGTGACGGTGAGTTGGTTGCCGTTCGCATCATAGGTGGTAGCAGTCTTACCGCCGAGTTCGTCATAGCTTTCTGTCGTGCGTCCCAGCGCGTCATACACCGTGCGGGTCTTGCTGCCGTCTGCGTTAATCTGCTCTACGGCGCGTCCCAGCAGGTCATAGATATACTTTGTCACATTGCCTTCGGGGTCGGTAACACTAAGCTGATTGCCCGCAAGGTCGTAGGTGTACGCGGTAACGCCGCCGAGTGCGTCCGTTTCGGTCAGCAGCCGTCCTACCTTGTCGTAAGTGTAGGTGGTTTCGTTGCCTTCGCCGTCAATCTGCTTTACCGCTGCATTGATGGCGTTGTACTCGGTCTTGGTTTCATTGCCGTTTGCGTCCGTTGTGACAAGCAGATTGCCAACAGGGTCATAGGTATAGGTTGTCTTGTTGCCTGCACCGTCGGTTTCAGTCTTGGTTCGTCCGAGCGCGTCATAGGTGTAGGTTTTCTTGTTGCCTTCTGCGTCGGTTTCCGAAACCGTGCGTCCCATGCTGTCATACGCATAGATCGTTTCGCCGTCCAGCGCGTCAATCGTCTTTGCTACACGGTCGAGCGCGTCATATTCATAGGTAGTCGCATTGCCTTCCGCGTCCGTAGTCTGGATAAGCAGGCCGCGATCGTTGTAGGTGTAGCGGGTTTCGTTGCCCTCTGCGTCTGTTACCGATACAAGCTGTGCGGTATCCTTGTCATATTCATAGGTGGTTTCATTGCCGTTCGCGTCCGTGCGTTTGAGCGGTTCGCCGTTCGTGCCGTATTCGGTCGTTACCGTGCCGCAGAGCGCGTCCTTGGTCGAGGTGGTAAAGCCGTTGGCATTGTACTCATACGAGGTTTCGCCGCCCAGCGCGTCTACGGTTTTCAGCAGCTTGCCCGCCTTGGAGTAGGTATGCTTGGTCGTTGCGGTAGCCGTATCACTCACCTTGGTATGCTCTGCAACGATGCGGCCTACGGCATCGTATTCAAAGCTGGTAACACCGCCCTCAGCGTCGGTGACAGAAAGCTGCCGTCCCTTATCGTCATACGCATAGGTGGTCTGATTGCCGAGTGCGTCCGTAACCGTAATCGGCAGACCGAGTGCATTATAGGTGTACGAAGTGGTATGTCCGTTCTTGTCGCGGAACTCGGTCAAGCTGTGTCCGGAGTAGGTATAGGTTTCCGTATTGCCGAGCGCGTCCGTGATGGACGCAATATCGCCGCCCGCCGTATAAGTCAGCGTCATAGTGGTATTATCCGCATAGCGAACCTTCGTCACATTGCCGCTGCTGTCGTACTCGTATGCGGTTGCACCATTCAGACGGTCGCTTGCAGAGTTGGCGCGATAATCGCCGTCATAGGTGTTGTTGGTGGTGTACTCCGTGCCGTCGATAACTGTTCCGATTTTCTGGATGTTACGGTGATTATCGTAGTAGTAGCGTGTTTCCAGACCGTTTGCGTCTACACAGGTCGTAACACGCGCGTCATCGTCATAGGAAACGGTAGAAACAGTGGGAATGTCCGCATTGATAAAGGTCTGCTTTACCACACGGCCTATGCCGTCATACTCGTTCTCAATATAGACTTCGCCTTCAAAGTCGGTAGCACTGTTCAGATAGCCGTTGCCATCGTAGGTATAATGCAGCGTATCACCGTCTGCATTGGTAACGCCGGTCAGAAAATCGCCGTCATGCTCATACGATACGGTGCGGCCTGCGTTATCGGTCACGGACGAAATATGTCCGTTCGACCATGCCAGCGTATAGCTGCCTGCAATGCCGTCAATTCCGGTCAGTTCATCGCCGTTGTAGGTAAGCTGTGCTACCGGCGTACCATCGGGATTATAGACGGTTTGCAGCTTGCCGCTCTTGCCATCATTCGAGAAAATGAACGCTGCGCCGTCCTCGTGCGTCATGCGGTAGCTGCCGTCTGCTTCATTTTCCAGAACAAAGCCGCTGTCTGCCAGAGAATCATAGCCGCCGCCACGGAGCGTAAGGAAGATTTGCTCCTCACCGCCAGGCATTGTCACACGGATAATACCTCGGTCGTTGATGAGCGAATAATCGTAACTGTGCGTAAAGCCAGTACCCAGCGCACCCTTGTTGTAGCGCGAGTTGTAAACACGAAGGAAGGTCAGCGGGATAACGCCTTCCAGCTTCAAGTCCTCGTACATGAAGTTGTACGCACCTGTTACCATGTTTACAGGGTCAAGGTTCTGGTAGTTCAGCACCAAGCCTTCCAGTTCGGGGAAACCGGTCAATTCATTGCACGCCAGACTGCCGCTGACAAACTGCTCATACAGCTTCTTGCGTACTTCATCGGACAAACTGCCTTTCAGCATGAGGAATGCTGCCGTGCCATCTTCACCGACTACATAATCACGGTAGTCTACCAGCAGTTCGGTGCTGACAGCAAACTTTTTCTTGCCGTTCTCCTGCTTCTGCGGCCAAGTATAGTTCTGACCGTGCGTGTGGCTATCATCACTGTCGGTACACTCAACATTCTTATCCGGTCTGCCGAGCGGTTCAATTTCTACGGTCAGATAAAACACATCTTCATCGAGGTTCGGACCGATAATCGGAATACCATTGAGAGCGCCGTCCCATATAAGCGTGTGCTTCATCATGGCTACCGGCTCAATATCTTCACCGGCAAAGTTCTTGTCTGCTTGATAAATGCCGTCCTCGGACAGTTTTACCAAACCGCCGTCCGTTTTGGTTGCCGGTGTGTAGGGCGATACCATGGTGTCCGGTGAATCTTCGGGAAGCCATGCTTTAACATCGTTTGCACCGGAGAGAAGGTAATTCTCTACAATCGAGCCGACAAATTCTTTCTTCAATCCATCGTCCGAAGGACTTCGGACATAGACATTGATATTCACATACTGCGTAAGCTGATACCCAAATTCCAGTTCCAGATAACCGGTATGCGGATCGAATGTGCCGCCCTTGATTTCTGCTGCCTGCGCGTCGATGATTGGCACGAATCCAATCACCATGCAAAAGCACAGGAACAGCGAAACCACTCTGCGGACTAATGCTTTCTTCATAGGTTTACCTCCACCTGTTCAGGAGTTCTTCCGTTTCTAATTCTTTCTATCAGTGCTTGTGCGTGATAGCGGCTTCCATGATGTTGCCATACGCCCAGTTGCTCTGGCTGACATCGGGGAACGGACAAGCCATGCTGTGCAGTTCGGTTGCCGTTTCATAGTTTCTGCCGAGCATACGGTTTATCATCGTTACGGTTTCAGCGCGGGTGATGTACTGCTCCGGTCGGAAGGTGCCGTCCGTATAGCCGCTGATTAAGCCGTACTGCACCGCTTGACGAATATAGCTGCTGTACCATTTGCCGTCTGCCACATCAGAGAAGGTCTTGGTACTGCCGTTCATAATCAAGCCTTCCTTCGCTGCGATACGCGACAAGGCTGTTGCCATCTCTGCACGAGTGATTGCAAATTCCGGTTTGAACACGCCGCCGTTGTAGCCGACCATGTAGCCTTCCTTGGACGCTGCTTCAACCCAGCGATACGACCAGCGGTTATTGGCAACATCGGTATACGAGGATTGCTCCGGTTCGGCAGTTTCCTTTTCCAGCGCGTCAATCAGCATTTTCGCGGTCTGTTCGCGGGTGATATTGCGTTCGGCATGGAACATACCATCGGTAAAGCCGTTGATATACAGCTTGTGTTCTGCCTTGGGCGTTGCAGGTGTGCCGCCGCCACCGCCGCCGATACCGCCGCCGCCACCGCTGGTAACATCGGTAGTGAGGGTCAGCTTTACCTTGGAATATTCAGAGCCGGTGTTGTCCTTGATTTGGATTGTGATACTGAAATTCGTATTCAGCGGAATATCCGTCAAAGCCTTCACATAGATACCGCTGCTATCCGCAGTAACCTGCACCTTGGTATCATCAAAGGTCACAACATACTCGTCCGGTCTAAGCAGCACCTTTGCCGTGCTGCCGGTAGTCAGCGACTTGTTCAGCAGCAGCGCATACAGATTTACCGTGCCGTCCTTGCTGACCGTAACCGTGGAACGAGTGCCGGTAAGCTGGTGCTGTTCGCTTGCCGCACCATCGGTAAAGTTTCCGGTGTTGTTCGGCATATCCTTCAAGACAGCGCCGGTCATGTAGTTATTGTTCAGATACACCTTTGCACCTGCGTCATGCCGTGCTTTGAGCGTAGCAGGAACAAAACCGCGCAGATAAGTGTTTTCCAAATGAATCTCGGTCAACGCGGTATGCGTAAATGCGTCCGGTAATACACCGCGCAGAGGATTCGTGTCCAGCGCGAGATATTGCAGGTCTGCCAGATTAGCAATACCGGCAGAGATTTCGCCTTCCAGCTTGTTTTCGGACAGGTCTAAAATCTGCAAACCGGAAAGCGTGTACAGTGTTTCGGGAATCGTGCCGGTCAATCCGCACTGCCACGCCGAAAGCGAGATAAGATTAGTTAGCGCGGACAGGTCGGGAATCGTACCGCCGATAGCATTTTCCGAAAGGTTCAAGTATTTCAGACTGCTCATACCGGCAACTGCCGCAGGAAAACCGCCGGTCAACTGATTTCCCATGAGGTTCAGCACCTCAATCTGGGTATTGCTCAAAATCGTGTCCGGTATCGTACCAGTGTACTGGTTATCTTTGAGAACCAGCGTTTTCAATGCGGGCATTGTACCAAACTCGGAAGGAATCGCACCTGCATAATCATTGCCGCCCAAGTCTACATTTTGCAGTTTCGGGAGCGTATAGAGCGCAGACGGAATATCTCCGCTCAAATGATTATCCGAGAGGAACAGATACCGCAATTCACTAAGTTCCCCGATTGCAGCCGGTATATGTCCGGTGATGTTCTGACCTTTTAGACCAATGCTCTTGATTTCCACAAGGTCTTCCGCTCCGGTGATGGTATCCAGTGTGCGCTGCTGGGCGTTCAGCAAACGCTCAATCTCATTGATGAACCATGTCTGTCCATCACAGGCGGCAATAAATCGTTTGGCATATTCCGTCTGTGGGTTTGGCGTAAAGTCTACTGCGCCTGCCGTGAGTGGTGCGTATAGCTGCAACAGCAAGGCTATTACAAGCAATACGCTGATTCGTGTGCGTTTCATTTTTCGATCGCTCCCTTTCTTTTGCGCCCAAACAGTTAAAAAAGGGCGCAGTACCGCATGGATAGTAGTCCACACAGTACTGCGCCCGTAATGCGGGGACTGGTTTAGGTAACTGGCTGTCATGCGATTGCTGGACAATCGTTTAGATCCTATAGCTTTGCGCCGCAGAGTTTCCTCTGTTTTGCCATTTCTGCCATTCTCCTAAGAGTTTGGGTTATTTTGCTATTCAAATTATACTAAGTTACTGGGTGTTTGTCAATTATTACTTTGTCAATTTCGACAAAAATATTTTTATACTTAAACAAGTACTTGTTTAAAATTGTGTACTGCTTACGTCGGAGAGGGTCTATTGTTATAGACTTCAAAGTTTTTTTCTCTGCGCTCGCCGCCGCGAGAATGGTGAGGGGGTGCTGCGGCTGTGGGTAACTGCCGCAAGGGAGTTATCCATCAACCGCAGCAGGGGGAGAGGAAAGACGCGGGCGGCGCGGATTTCGTTCCTCTCCCCTCACCTCAAAAGCGGTTTTTACCGGCGTTTTGATAAGATATTAGCATATCGCACAAAAACTGAAGTTGAATCTTGTGCATGATTAAAAATATTTTTCAGGGGCTATTCCATTGACCACATTTCGGCGTTATAGTAAAAGAGGAAATATTTCCAATGTCCTTTGACAACCGCATACTCAGGCATCAGGTACAAATTCGGCGCGGAGAGCTGCAGCGGAAAGCTGTGAACTGTGGGTGGCTCCTATCATGGCAATGACCCGCGCGGAAGATAATGATACTCCCGACCAGTCACCGTCCGAGCGTGAAAACGTCGCAGGCAATGAGGTCGGACAACGGATAGGTGAAATTCCTGTGGAATCGGTACGCCGCCGATCGCTTGGTGCTTCCCGCAGTCGGGGGTGAGGCCGAATAGACTGACAGTAACAGTATAAATCATTATAAAACCGGAAGAATACCGCTTCTTTGCGTGTATTCTTCCGGTTTCGCACTTCATGGAGGTTTTACATGTCATTTGATTACGAAATTTTATCACAGAATGATCTGCTGGAACTGTTTCCGTTCGGCCGGTCAAAACTCAACGCCTTACTGCGGGCCGGTGTTCTGCCCGTCACCAAAGTTGGACGTGATTACATCACCATTCGAGCAGAACTTGACCGCTGGTTCGCGGCCAATCGCGGACGTGAAATCTTCTATTAACCAGACGTTGCGAACCATGCAGAGTATGGCGTATAATAACAATGTTAGCTGTTGTAGCTGCCGCACCGGGTCAGGAGCGAAAATGAGCAATACAACAGAAAAAGTAACGAAAACGAATCGTCATTACGGGGAGGGCAGTATTTATCAGCACAAAGATGGCCGCTGGGTAGCAAAATACCGCGATGAAGCCATGGCGAAACCGCAGTACCTTTATGGTTCGACCGAAGCTGAGGTTCGCCGCAAGCTGCGGGATTGGAAAAAGCAGACGGCACGCGGTCTGACTGCGTGCAAGAAAGTGTTTTTTCGTGATTATGCAGATAACTGGTTTTACACGTTCAAGCAGCACTCTGTCGAAAACAGCAGTTTTGACCGTTACGAAAGCATTTATTTGCATCATATCAAGCCTGTATTGGGCGATATTCAGATTGCGTCTATCCGCAGTGAGGAGATTCAGAATCTGCTGGTTGCGAAAAGCAAAACGCTTTCGTACAGTGTAGTGAAGAAGATCAATTTCCTTTTGTCGGAACTGTTTCAGTATGCTCATTCCGAGGGCGATATTGCGAAGAATCCCATGCGCAATGTGAAGATGCCGAAAAAGACGCTGTTCAAACCGGAACGCGAAATCATCGCGCTGGAAAGCGAGGAAGTGCGGGCGTTGGAGCAGGTAGCAGTAATGAAGCGAAAGAACGGTCTGCCGTTGATTACGCACGCGAATCTGATTGTGTTCCTCGTGCATACCGGTTTGCGCTGCGGTGAGTTGCAGGCTTTGAAATGGTCTGACATTGACTTTTGCAGTAAAACGGTTACAGTGAACAAGAACCTGTCTATGGTCTGCGACCGCGACCGAAACGGTGAACGGAAGAATCACAAAAAGGCGAAAATCAAGGGCACGAAAACGACAAGCGGCAACCGCATTGTTCCGCTGAACACAAAGGCGATTGCCGCTTTGAAAAACCTGCACACCATCTACCGCAAGAAAGGAATTTGCAGTCCGAATGTGGTAGCGTCGCTCAATGGCAATATGCTGTCTAACGACCAGTTGCAGCGTGTACTCCATCGTGTGCTGAAATATGCTGAAATCAGCAAGCCGTTCACGCTTCACCAGCTTCGTCACACCTTTGCAACACAGACACTTAACGCCGGTGTCCCGATTACCGTAGTAAGCAAGTGGCTCGGACACGCGAATGTATCTGTTACTTATAACACCTATATTCATGTGTTGGAATCCGTAGAAACTACGGCGGTAACGCTTCTCGAAGCTATCTAAAAATTTTCAAAGCCACTTTGGTATATATTCGGTATCACGACAAAGGGAAAATGCCGAAATTGTTAGATGTGGTGCGGGGTTTTAGTAAAAGAGGGATAGATCTGCGGTTTGATCGCTCACCAATACTGTGATATCGAAGTCTATGATGAAAACGCATAACTTCCCGTAACACGAAAACAGGCTGCTAAAAAGCAGCCTGTTTTTGTTCGTAACCGTCAAACATCCCCACAAAGAAAAGCGTGCGATGTGGATTTTTTGCTCAGAGAGACACTCAATGCGCCAGAACAGCTTAAGCAATATTGAAAGAAATCATTGCCGCCGACACTGACAAAGTAAGAATATGCAGCAATATAATCCGTTTTCCTGTTTTCGTGTATTATTTGAATTGCTATCCTTCGATAGCATGCTTAATGTCGCTGTTGTTATTTTATCGATTATTTCCAAACTGGCGAAGGAAGTCTTCCGGCAGCATGGGTTTACCAATCTTATAGCCTTGCAGCTTATCACATCCGAGTTTTTTCAGTAATTCGATCTGGCTGTCTGTTTCGATACCCTCTGCCACACAGCGCATATTCAAATCGTGGCACAGGTCGACAACATGTTTGATGACAAGCTGTTCACGGTCGATGTGTTCAGCCTTGTCGATCAAACCTTTATCAATTTTTGCAACGCTGATCTGCGGCAGATAAAGCATTTCAAGGCAGGAAGCCTCGGTGCCAAGGTCATCAATTGCCAGCGAAATACCTCGTTGTTTCACTTCATCCAACAGACTGTACAGGGATTCCAGCTGAATGTTTTGCGAAGATTCCGTGATCTCAAAGATAAGCTGCGCCGGGTCAGCACCGGTCTCGGAAAGAATTTGATCGATCCGCTCCAGAAAGTCTGGCTCCATCAGTGTGTTGCGTGAAAAGTTTACATTGAGCACAATATCCGGCCATACCGGTTTCCATTTCTGGATCAGTTCGCAGGCTTGCCGCAGCATTGTGAAGTCCACCATAGAGATCATGTGCTCACGCTCCATAACGTCAATGAATTCCACGGGTGCCTGGATATTACCATGCGGATCGATTTTACGGACGAGAACTTCTGCACCGTAAACACGGTTATACTGGATACTGTAAAGCGGCTGCAAATATGGGATAAAGGTGCTGTCCCGAAACTCCTGCAATAGTGCGTCCAGATAGCCGGGGCGACTATCTTTTAATTCGGCATTTGCGGCGTAGAACTTATTCTTTGCTGTCTGCATTGCTTTCTCTGCCTTGCGAACGGCAATACCCGTATCTTCTTCTTTTCCCCATACAAAACCAAACGATGCAATGTTTTTCTCGTCAAACAGCGCCGCCTCCAGTTTTTTTGCGGCGCTCATAAAAACCTTATAATCAACATCTGGCCAGATCATAACGAACTCATCGCCGCTGATGCGGTAGATATACTGCTGTTCGATGTGCTCGTTGAGAATAGTGCAAATCTTTTGGATCACTTTGTTGCCCATGTCATGACCGAGCGTATCGTTGATCCATTTCATCCCATTGATGTCCAAAAATCCTACGCCTACCGGAAACTCCTTTCCGCGCAAATGATCCAACATCTCGTCATAGGCCAAGCGGTTGTTTAGACCGGTCAGCGGGTCCTGATAGCTTTTTTTCGTCAGTGCTTCTGTAAGCAGGCGCTTTTGCAGCTCGTTTGCAATGATATAAGTAAGCTGCGTTAACAACGTCAGCGCATCCATGTGGCTACGGGGATTATCGATTCCAAGAAAGCCGTGCAGTTTGCCATTTATAAAAATGGGAACGGCAATAAGACTCTTGATCCCCTGCGGATGCAGGCAATCATACTCAAGGCGGTGGGTAGGATCATCCTTGAGTGCATCAACATCTCCGATAAAGATGATGGTATTCTGTTCCTGGTCCTCAAAACTATCCACCCATCGTGCTACTACATCAACGGGCACTGTCTGCAGATTCTCAATCTGCGGAGAGATACCATCTCTGCAAATTTCGTAGGTATTCCGAGTAAGATTTTCCTTCCATTGAAATTCAAATATGTAGGTACGATCCGCATCGTAATATTCGAGGATAGTCGTCAGCCCAGAGTTGACCGCTGCTGTGAAGTCATCGTTCATGACAAGGTTTTCAATACAGTCAAGCAGCTTCTTTTCCACTGACAGATCGTTCCGTGCGCTATCCAGTTCTGTGGTCTGATTCAAATTTTTGTGAATATCCATATCTGCAATTTCCTTTGTCTATCTCTGTATCAATCAGTAAATCTTTCTTTGCGCGGAATATATGGTATCATTCTGAGAACCTTCTCCAAGCGCTCCACCAGTGGTCAAGCGCTTGGAGAAGGCTGGGGCAAATGCCCCAGCTTTCCGTGAAAAATAGGAATCGTTCGCAACATCCTTAACTCTGGCTGTGTCTTGAACGGGGAAAAACAACTCTACTCTCACTATGCCGCAAGCATAGTGAATGTATAGATATTTGCCGTCTTGGAGTAGCAGAGGGGATGTTGTCATTCTTTGAGAGCCACTGCTCCGAAAATTCCTTGTTGTATTACTGATACTGCTTCCAGTCAGGTACGCTCGTCAGCTTCGTCCAGCTTTCGCCGACCTCGCCCTGACGGTTGAAGTCATGGCTGTTCGTGGCCTCCTGTACGGCGAGATAGTGCCAGTCGGACGGCTTGTTGTCCGGCCACGTTACCATGCTGTCCAGCAGGTCGCTTTCGCTCTGCGGCATACGGCAGAGCACGCGGTTGATCATCGTCATAGCCTCAGCGCGGGTGATGCGGGCGTCGGGGCGGAATGTGCCGTCCGGATAGCCCGAAATCCAGCCGAACGCCGCCGCTCTCTCGATCTCGTTTTCCGCCCAGTGACCGGAAATGTCGGAGAAGCTGCCGCTGTTCTCGACCGTTCTGGTGCTGAAGCGCGCACAGATCGCCGCAAACTCCGCACGGGTGATCGAGGCATTGGGGTCAAAGCTGTCCGCACGGCGGCCCTTGACGATACCGAGCTTCGCCATCGTGGAAACCGCCTTGTTGTGCCACTGGCCGTCCGAAACATCGGAAAATTCGTTGTCGGCGGTCAGATTTCCGTCGCGGATGTCCGCTTTGAGCAGTCTAAAAAAGATCGTTGCTGTTTCCGCGCGGCTGATATTGCCCTCCGGGTGCACCTTTCCGTCCGGATAGCCGATGACATAGGCGAAATGGTCGTCGCCGTTGAGCTTGTCCGGCACGCCGGTCGCCTCCCAGCCTGCATAGACCGTCTTGTTGCCCGTCATTTTCACATTGGTGATCTTGTCGGTCAGCGCCTTGTCGGCATACCAGCCGGTAAAGGTATAGCTCTCGCGGACAGGAGCCTTATCCAGCGTCACAGTCGTGCCGGAGGAATAGCTTTCGTCCTTATAGGAAGTACCGCCGTTGGATTCGTAGTGCAGCGTATACTTGGAGGAGTTGCTTCCGCCACCGCTGGAATATCCACCGCCGGAGGAGGCTGCTTTCTCATACAACAGTGCAAACGGAGAGAAGGAGTCAACTGCGAACGTAACGAATTTCTGTCCGCCGATTGTAACCGTTTCACATGTCAGTTCCTCCGGAATACGAGTGGTCAAAAGTTCATTCACATCAGCGTCACTGTCGCGGTCGATGCCCTTAAAGTGGATGATATGGAACTCAGAGTTTGACTTTGCATCGCTGGGGACCGGCCAGTACAGGTTCATTTTCTGACCAGCACCCATGGTAACGTAGGTATTGCCGTTTGAGGTATCAACCAGATCGAGATAGCGGAACTGATATGAATACTTGCCTTCGGTGTTGGAGGTTCGATTGATGTACGCACTTAAAAGTGCATCATCCAGACTGTGATCGACCATCAGTTTTACATCGTCAGAGGAGGGTACGCTGATACCGCTGTTATTGATATAATACTGCGTGTCTGTCTGTGCAGTGCTGACAAGCATGATATCCTTTTCCTGCGGATTAACGCTTGGAATCGTGTTGTTCTCGATAGCACGATAAGTCGTATCATTGTTGCCGCGGACCTTCAGCGTGCCAGTGCCCAGCTTGATTGGACGGGTGAAGGTCTTGCCATCCGCGGTTGTAAAAGTCGCCTTGTATATCTGTTCATCCAGCAGACCCTGATACACGCTGATCTTGTAGTTGCGGAACTGGTCGGTGAGCAGCGCCTGAAACTTCGATTCAGTCATGACCGAGCCGTCCGCACCGGTGAACTGTACGCGGGGGACGGTCTCCTCGCCGTCGTCGATCTGGCGGAGCTTGTAGACATAGACCCGACGTCCGTTCTCCATAACATGGCTCTTGCTTTCATCGCTGTACAACTCCAGACTCCAGCTGCGCATTGTACCGTTGTCGTCGACAGGGGTCAGTCGTAGTTTGTCGCTCAAATCAACTGGTTTTTCATCTGTACCGCCGAGCATTGTGTTAATATCGTCCGGCAGAGTGATATAGAAACCGATCTCCGGCAGATCATTCGCAGCAAACTTGCCATCTTCACCGATCACGCCGTGATAGCCGTCACCGCCGACATAAACCGTCAGGTTCATCGGTGCGATTTTAACGGCATACGCTTCATCCAGCTTCCACTGTGCGGTATAAACGGCATTGTCCGTTACCGTTGCGGCTACGGACGGCTCCCAGCCGGTAAAGGTATAACCGCTGCGAGTCGGCGTTCCGCCGGTAAATGCAGGGGTGGGTGTTCCACGGCGCAGGTCGCTGGTTACCTCATCCGCAAAGCTGGTGCCGCCGATACCGTCTGTGTAGGTAACAGAAAACCCGTGCAGAACAAGACTCTTCGGCTGAGAAGAAGTTCCTGTTTCTGCTTCGTACTCGGTATTCGTAACAATTTCCTTATAATTATGTGTAAAATGCGACAGATACGGTTCCGCATCTGCTACGCTATAGGTTTCTGTGCCATAAGTAATCGTACCGGGGGCAACAACCACTCTGCCATCCAAAGACTCATCATCATCAGAGGTCAGTTCGTAATTCTGCATGGAATCAGATGCGCCTACCAATGTGACATAGCGGTTAGTCTCGATTGCTCCAGTGCGGAAATTAGTCGTACATCCTACGCGAATATCTCCGCTGACATTCATCTGTGTTCCGTCCAGATAAAGCTCACCGCTCTGCTCGATTGCGTTGCCGCAATAAAGGCGCTCGGAATAACTATCATCTGTCGGATAGCCACTCGTTGCCTGGTTATCCGAGATGGTGCCACCCAGCAAATATACAGCGGCATTGGGATTTGCACCGCTGTTGCCAGAACGGATTGACAGACCTCCGCCATAACCGGCTTCATTCTCTCGGATGCTGCCTCCGGTCATAAACATCTGGTCGCCATGGGCAGAGAGATACACACCGCCACCGGCAGAGTTTGCTTTGTTGCCGGAAATCATGCCGCCGCTCATTGTAAGCGTGTCGGTATAATTCTGCGCATTATTGCCGAACAGGCAGATAGCGCCGCCATAGGTGCGGGCGATATTGTCCTTGATCTGAGCATTGCCAGACAACTGAATGCTGGTATTGCCATGCCAATAATTGTCGGCTGCATACGCCGAGACGGCACCACCGTAAACTGCCTTGTTGTTGGAGATCGTACCGCCAGACATGACAAATGTGTTCGTCAGGTTTCCTGTATCGGGTGTACCGATAATAGAAATCGCACCGCCAAAGGCGCTGACATCGCTGGTAGCCGCATTTCCACTGATCGTACCTCCACGCATGGTCAGTTTGGCAGGAGCATCATAAGATGTAGCATAGTCTGCTCGGCAAGCGCGGATCATAATTGCGCCGCCGTGTGCGCTGGCGGAACGATCAACGTCGTTGATCTCGTAAATGTCACCAACGGCAGTATTGTTGCTGATCTCGCCACCGTTGATCGCCATTTCGCCACTGAGATAGACAGCACCACCCCATTCGGCAGAACAGCCGGTGATACTGGAACCATCCTCCATCGTCAGTTTGGCGTCGTTATCTACAACGATGCCGCCACCGCAGTCGCTGGTACCAGTCGTTCCATCCTGATTGATTGCTCGGCCATTGCGAACAGTCGCACCATCTGCAAGGATAAGCTGACTGCCAGGGCAAACACGCAGGCAGCGAATATCCTGGGCTTCTGCATCTACCGTCAGATTTCGCAGCGTAATATTCGTCTGTGTGCTTGTACCACTTTCGGCACCGATTTCAATCATATAGAGGTTATTGGTTGTGACACCATCCCAACTATATTTGATCGTAGGTGCAGCTTCTCCGGCATTACCCGCCAGCGTGATTGACTTATCACCTGACAGGACGGTTTCACTCGGCAAAACTATGTCTGAAAGCAGATAGATGGTACCACCGTCAGCTGCCCTCGTAAATGCTTCACCAATTGTTTTAAGGGGTGTGTTCTCATCGCCGGCGGCTGAATCATCGCCGTTTCCGGATACATAGATAACTGTACCGCTGCTTGTTCCGGGAGCCTCAGCTGCCAGCGCAGCAGTCGGAAGCATGGTCATGAGCAAAACCAGTGCCAACAACCACGACATCATTTTCCTTTTCACATCAAATTCTCCCTTTTCCTGTCGTTATTGTAGAGCCTATCAAAGCATGGCTGGTAATTTCCCGGCCTCCTTTGACGGCGAGGCTCTACCGGAGTTTTTTTATGTACAGATTATATTTTACCCCCCCCCCAACTAAAAGTCAAGGACAGTTATTTCGAAATCATCCTGTTTTGCAGAAAAGCAAAATATGTTCCGCCATAGGATTCTTGACGCCTTTCAAGACCAAGTTTCTTTTAGACTGAAACGGTTTGGCACCGCCACATCTTGCTCACGCCGTTTTCATTTTGCGTTCTAACCCTTGCAATTCCCACTCTATAATGCTATACTCAAAATTCAAACTTGAATGGAGGGGCAGAGAAGCATTCCCGTGACACTCTATCTGAATAACCACTCGGATGCACAGATGATGGGCACGGAGAACACCAACAACAGAGGGCGATGCTACATTTAGTATCACTGCCACGCTGACAATCAAAAAATCTGGTGGTGCGGAGCTTGCCGGTAAGTCATTTTTGTTTACGGTTGTCAACAGCGACACAAATAGAGGGCTTCCCCACCACCGTAAAGCCATATCAAATAAAAACGTCCAAAATCGCCCCGAAAGCGAACAGTTCGGGAGATGTTGGGCGTTTTTCTATGCTCTACTTGCGGACAATTTGAGAGAGCATAAGTCCATCCCTTTACGCCCGTTCGTCACTTATCTTGCGCCCATCCAGACAATATGTTATAATGTATAATATTTCATGGAATTGTTGGGGGGCTTACTATGTTTGCTTTACAAGTGGTCTGGTTCTACTTACTTATGCTTGCCGTTCCGCTAGCCATTGGCGGGTTGTTTTTCCCTGAGCGGAGCGTAATTTCTCCTGTGTCATATCTGGCAGGACTTGCCACTGCTTGGGGCACATATGAGATCATCGGTTTGCCCTGTGCTCTGTTGTTTAAAACATCACTTACCACCCTTACCGTGTTGTGGAGTGCAGTAATGATCCTGTTGACCATTGCTGGCGTATTGGTGCGGTATACCCACGGTCGAATGGCACTATTACCTGCAAAGGGCTTGCAACTATCCCGGACAGCTCGGATCCTATTGGCGCTGGTTATTGTAATGGTTGTGTTGCAGACAGCCCGCACCGTGACTGGATATTTTCTCGCCTTCGATGACTCAGATTATTTAGCTCAATCTACAACCGCCCTCTACACCAACACCATCAACCAGTATGAGCCGCAGACTGGCCGCCAAGTTGATATTTTGGATCAAATCGAGCCACATCATAAAATCGCACTCTGGGGCATCATATGGGCCACAATGACCCAGCTTACAGGCATCCACCCATCCATTCTCTGCCGGACGTTCCTACCTGTTATTGTTATTCCTGCCGCCTATATCATTATGTACCTGATTTTGAAGGACATGTTTGGTGGCGAAAAAGAAAAGCCCTTGGCGGGTCTACTATTTCTTCAGATTGCTTATGAACTGGGTAGCTGTGGAGGCGGCATCCGACAATGGTGGCTGCTTATGTACAGCTGGTACGGCAAAACTGTGACCGCTATGCTCATTTGCCCGTTTATTCTGTACCTGTTCCTTATTCTCGAAAACGAAACCAACAAAAAACATCAGCTGCAACTCTGGGTTCTGCTAGCCCTGACGGCCTGGGCAGGCTGTATGGTGGCAGCTTCGTCCTTCCTCATGGTGCCCTTCCTCTTAGGCGTACTTGGCCTGTGTCATTTTGTCCGAAAGCGGAATTTGCTTTTCTGCATCAAGTTAGGCATTTGCACCATTCCCTGCCTGGCTCTTTACTACATCACTCGCTAACTGGTGGAGGCAGGAAAAAATGAATCGTTTACATGAATTGTTTTTAATTGCACTTGATGTGTTCAATCTTGCTACGTCCCGTGGGTTTTATTTTCTTCCCTTTTTGTTTGCTATCGCTTATCTCATTTTATCAGATGATGAAAAGCACAAACGAACCATCACATTTTTTTTGGCTCCGACTGCATTGGGAATGCTTATCCTGCTTTCCCCATTCGTAGGTAGCTACGCCGAGGGACGCGATTATATACAGATATGCCGCTTTTACTGGACATTACCGTTCGACCTAATCGTTGCATACTGCATTGCAGACAGTCTGTGGAAGGCCAAACGTCCAGCAGCCAAGGCTGCGCTTATAGCGGTATTAGCTTTGGGCGTAATGTCCTCCACTCGTCAGTATAACACCGCCTACCCTAAGGTAGACATCGGCTGGCCTTGGGAAGTAGCTGCGAACCTGTATAAGGTACCCGCATCTGTTGAGAAAACCTGTGATATTATTCTAGCACAGCAGAACGGTGAAACCTGCCGTGCTGCTTTCCCTCATGATCTGGCCATGTATGTCCGGCAGTATGATGCAACAATCATGATGCCGTATGGGTTTTATGCCGAATGGAAATCTGCGGAGTCTCCATGCTTCGGGCCTATAAACGCTGATCAGATTAACTTGGATGAGGTAGAGGAGGTTGCTCTAGAGGACGGGCTTGATTATTTTGTGCTGGACCAGAGCAAAATAGTCAGTGGTTCTTTAGTGAATTACGCTGAGATTGATTCTGTTCCGGATGGAGAAGAATCCTATGGTGTTTACAAGAGAATCTCCTCCGTGGCATAGCTTTCGCAGCCAATGCATATATCGTGCATATATCGGTGCAGTAGCGACGCTTGCACGGAGTTTTAGCGACACTTTCACGCGCTAAAGCCCCAACCTATGTATTGGAAACAAACGGATAATATAATAGGTCACTCTGTCTGAATGTTTAAGCCACCCTCACCGGTGACCATGGCAGCCAAAAGCTCTGACAGCGTTTTTACTGGCAGAGTAAAAGTCAATCGTCTAATTCGGGTGCCGGGATACCATTTCTTTGCAGTAAAGCCTCCAAAAGATGAATGCGCCGTAACAACCGATCAATTTCAACCTGCATCTCGTGGAATGTTTCGGTGGCCTCTTCCTCTGCAACATTGGCTACCATGAGTTGAACTTCAGTAAGCGATCAATACCCCCGTGAAGGCAAAAAATAAGAGCATCTCGGTTTCGAGGTGTTCTTATTTTTTGCCTTCACGGGGGATTATTGATCGGTTACGAACAGAAATAAGCCCCTGTCATATGGATCCATTTTGAAGTTCTGCATAACATACGGGACCAGACTTCGAAGCCCTTTGCGCATATCTGTATACCCGGTAACGATATACACATTTTGGGCCTGACGAATATCTCCCAGCATTAGGCGAGTCCTTTCACAATTTCCAGAATGTATGCAGCAGGCAGAGTACTTGGCAAGAAAATTGACACTCCATCTTTCTGGATGCGAATCTCCTGGTGCGATTTATTGGCTGGAATACTGTTGACGGGTGCTGGCGGAGCTATTTTCACAGGGACTATTGCCTGCTGTTCCATGACTTTCCCAGCTGCCTCATCCCTTAGCAGCGCCTGCCAGCGCATGAAGCTGGAATATGCAATTCCGTTTTCAGAACACCATTCACGGTTGGTTTTCCTGCTATGAGCACATTCCTTGATTAGCTTCAGATAATGCTGCTTTTTTAAACTGTGATATTCACCCGCCATTTTTTACTCCATCTTTTTAGATTCTTAGACTTCTCAGAATCTATTATCGCACTTAATGGACTTAATTTCTAGCCAGGGGATTATTGATCGCATACCGTGAAAGTGGGGTTACTTTCCCGACGCGGTGGGGCTAAAACTCCGTGCACATGGGGCTTTCGGAGCGATTTATGCATACTGTGTAACACACAATACGCAGAAGAGCGCACGACTGTTCAGCCTAATACAGATGTCCTATAATCTTTCAGCAGAAGGCAGCGATGCCGATGCCTGTTATCTGGAAAGCGTCATTAGTAGAGAAAGAAATCCCCTGCTCAAACAAGCTCTGCAAGATGACTCCCTGTTCAGGTGGTGAAATTATGTGCCGTTTCCCAGTTAGGGTACTTTTTCTGGAAATTCACATTCATGTACGATGAAGAACTTTCGCCACCAACTTTTTCACCTTTCTTGTTAATCTTGTTGTAAACACAATCGCCTGAAAACCAAATTCGCTATAAGTATCTACGAGTTTATTCCTTTTAATTTCTTTAATCCTACCTGTGTCAAATGGTAATTGCATATCTCCATACAACACCTCTATTTCAGACAATTCAACATTATCACATGAGAACACAATTTTTAATTCCTTGCACTCAATAATAATATCCGACTTGAAAATTGTATCTCTTCCATAAGGATTAATCTTATCCACGCTACCAATTACATTACCATCAACATATATCGTAAGATTAATAGGCCTTATTTCAATTGTATTTAAGCTCCCGTGAAAAATGATTCTATCGAATTTTACGCTCTTCTCCCATTTCGCCTTGACCCATGCATTATTACCATCAGGAGCCCAAGTTCCCCTTGAATAGCTAATTAAATACGGATTCTTTTCTATTATATTAGACGTATCAAGAATTAAGAAATCCCGAAGCTTTTCAGCATCACCCGATGAAGCAGTTAATTGAGAATTACACAACAAGTTATCCGTTCTTCTATTCCAAAACACATTATCATCATTAACTATAGATTTTGCATGGAGTACCGCATACTGACTCTTATGACAGGCCAAAGCCTTATAAGCTTTACGCTTCCAGATAATTCGTTTTTTCTCCAGTGTTTTAATTGATACTCTTTTATCCCATTCATACGAAACATTCGACAGCAGACTTTGTTTCTGAGTTGTCAAATTAATATCCGTAGCTACATAATCTTCCACACCATAATAAGCGGTCTCATAGCAAAATCCTTTTAGTACAAATGGTTTGTACTTGTGGTCTTCCTTTAGAATTTTACCCATGACATGATCAAAAGCCAATGAGAGCATTCTATGGTCAGAATGAAAATCAAAATCTGTAGCAAATACAACGACAGGCTTTAAGGAGAGAATGGTTTTCTCAATGCTCTCTTCTATCCTTTTATCTCCATTTGTATAAAAATGTGTTCCCGCTTTATTAGCTGTGTCTGGATAATCAAGGAAAATAATATGTTCTCTATTTATTCCCCATACTGCACATGCTGCTGTTGCTTCTTGTTTTCTTACAATTGCATGTCTATGATTAGTGTCAATAGAGCTATATAGTACATATACTTCATATTGTGTCAGAACATCCATTATGTTACCAACAAGATTTGTTTCATCGTCTTGATGTGGGACAATAATTAAAGCTGTATTTTTTATATTCACAAATCTCAGCTCCTTTTAGCCAAAGAAAGCATTATATATTCTGTTATAGCTCTTATCGTCTTTATGTGCAATGATTAATAAAGAAGTAATAACAGTCATGCTTGTAACTATAACAAAAGCATCCATGCCATTCACATTTTGAAAACTCTTTATCGCAGACCATGTAAAAAAGAAGAGCATATGCGTAAAATACACAACCTTGCTACTATGGCGCAACTTGACATATACACTACTTGCGGGAAGATTTATTTGAATTATAGGCAGAAACAGACAAAACACCGTTATATATCTGAGAGCATATACGATAATCGAATATGGTACTATATAACTTGAAACTATACATTCAAAAGCAACTGCAAATAAGGCATTCTTATTATATCTCATTTTTTTCTCGGCAATTAGCATTCCCAAAGCAAAATAACCAATGCCCATAAAAAGACGACCATTAATTATTGTTTGTTTTGCCAATCTTACGACCACGGAAAACGTCGCAATATTAGATCCATCCAATACTATCGCGGAAACAGCTGCTCCTATTACAAACAACGCCAGTGACACATAAAAAACACCAAAAGAATAAAGACTGCCTTAAGCTTATTTATAATCTCCGAGTCTTTCTTACTAATCACATAGTTCATGTTATCGCTTTTCCTTCATTCTCTTTATAGATTTCTCATTACTTGTCACATCTCAAGTTCATCATTGAGAAGTGCGTGATTATTTGAGGAACATATTCCTATTCTTTTCTATTTTAATTTCAGAATTAAATATATTTCTTACTTACAATAGTTTTAATATCATATGCGATCATAAATATTATTAAAGTAAATCCAAGGTATCCATTTATTCCATACAATATATTAATTAGACCTTTGTATGGAACAAAACAAGCAATCGCACATCCAACTACACCAAATAGAATTGTTAGAAATTTGTATTTAATTGTTTCCTCCTTGGATATCATTCTAATGCCCGTCCATAATAGTGGTACCGCCGATGTATATATCCCCGCGCAAATAATAATGGCAAATACTTGAGCTAAAATTGGCGAAATCTGTTCTGCTAAGACTAAAGCCGGAATATCAGCTGCTGCAGTAATATCTATATGCCCTATTAGTGCAACACAGCATATCGCTGCGGTTCCAAATATGAATATCATAGATAACAACGTGCCAAAATTAACTTCACTCAATTTATTTTTTGCGCCAATCTCCGCCAAAAACGCAGCAAACCATAGCACAACAAATCCTCCGTATGATGCACCAGAAAGAAACGGATTCCCATTTCCAACCTGCTCAATGCCTTGTGAATAGGTTCCCGAATCAATGGCTTTCATATTGAAGATCAGATTAGGAAATCCCGTTATCCCAGTCAATACGGTAACCACCAATATCATAACTATGATTATAGGCCCAATTTTGCTTAACATTTTCAATATTCCATCAAGCCCAAATATTACCGTAGCAACAACTAGTATAGTTAATCCTACTGCACCAGCTCCCACGGGTAGATTCCACTGTTGTGTTACGGTCGCACTTGCACCTCCGCACATAACAACGAAACTCATATAACAGAATAGCGCCGAGAAGCCATCAAAAAAAATGGCCACAGCTTTTCCAAATTTGTTACCTAAAACACTGCAATAGACTTTATAAATGTCCCCCCCTCTAGAAATCTTCAGCTTATTTCCATGTGTTGCAAAGGAGACATTTGTATAACAGTATATAATCGCTGCAACTACTATAACCACAATGAACTTAGAACCATATGATGCCTCATATTGCATAACTTCTTGCATTGTAGCAAAACCTGCACCTATATAAAAAGAAATGCATGCACCACATAAAGCCAATATTGAAAGTAACTTTTTTGACATTACTTTTACTCCTTAACTATATGAAGCGTCTTCCCAACCTTGTGAATGCAAACAGACAAGAAAGGATGAATATCCCTCTTTCCTATATAATATTTGCACTTTGCATTTCTAAAATCTCTAAACCACTCTTTTTTTGAAACCATACCTGACTTAACCCTTCTCCGATAATCGTCAAATTCAACCATTGCCTTAAACGGACATTCAATTTTTTTCTCACACTTAGACACCTCTACTTTTCCTAACATTCCATCCGACCAAATTACTGGTAGAGGCATGCCTGCCACCGTAGAAGCGTAACTCCATGTCGAATTTCTAAAGTTCACTTCCAAAAAGTAAAGACTATCATCTTTATCAATCAGAAATTCTATTTCAAAAATCCCCTCAAACCCAATATCCGCTATCATCTCTTTTAGCTTTTTTCTTAATTCATCATTCTCCAAATTTGAGACCGTCATATATGGACTATAGCTATCATCTAGTTTGTAATTATATGTAGAAGCTATAGAAATAAGCACGTCTTCGCCTCTATTGACACTGCACCCCTCCATACACAGTTCATTTTTCTTCACGATATACTTTTGCAATAACACTTTAGGACTTCTTATAACTTTATATGCATTCCGTAAATCATTTTCATTATGGCAAATGATCATATCACCTTTCCAATTATCAAGTGTCGAAATAATTGCCTTTGTTATGATCGGATATTGAATATCCTCTGGTATTTCTCCTTTATCAACAGTCCATGTTTTTAAAAAAGGAATCCCGTGTTTTTCTGCCATTTTGAGAATGTTATACTTATTTTGAAAATAAGCGACTCGACCTTTTTGGCCAGCATTAAAGAAAATAAATCTATCCTGCAGTTCATCATAGTGTTCATCTAAGAAAAACTCTACTTGGTCATCAGACGAAAAAATAAAATTTTGATCATCAGTGAACCTGCTTTTTAGCAAATTATATCCTTCTTCAATCGAATTTACAAAGAAAACTTGTTTAAAGTATTTACTTTTTGATGTGATTTTTCTACTATTCTTAATAATAATTCCATAAGGGTTTATTCCATTTTCACCCAATGAACGAGCTATACCAAGTGGATTATAATGCTCAAAACCAAATATAATATATTTCATCCGTTTTTGCCCTCAGCCTTCAATTTTAATTAACAATATTTCCTTACTGGTTCACAATTCAATCTTGTTTTTTCTTAGTTATCATTCACTCTTTTAACACGGTTTCAAGTCTGAATCATCCGGCTTCCACAATCCTTTTGAATAATCTATCTTCAAAGGATCTTCGGTAATAATGTCATCCGTATCAATAACTTTTAAATCACTAATTTTTGATATATCACCGGAAGTAGCCGTTATTGTTGCATCTCTGATCAATAAATTGTCAGTTCTTTTTTTCCAGAAAACATTATCCGCATTAATAACTTTTCTTGCATGCATCGCAGCATACTGGCTCTTATGACATTTCAGTGCCTTAAATGGTGTTTTTAAAAAAATAAAGCCATTTTTTCTTGGCTATTTAAAGAAATTCTGTCTTCCCATTTATATGAAACATTGCTTAACGGCATTTTAGCCACTTTCGTATTTTTCAAATCTGTAGCTGAATAGTCATCAACACCATAATATGCTGTTTCATAACAAAATCCCTTCAAATATAAAGGTGTATACGTTTTATTCTCATTCATAATATTAAATACGGCTTCATCCAACGACAACGACACCATTCTGTGATCCGAATGAAAATCAAAATCCGTCCCTATAATTACTTCGGGTATCAAATTTCTCAGAATTTTTTCAAACTTTAATATTATGTTTTTGTCCCCATCTGTAAAAAAATGGCGTCCATTCCTATTGGGTGTATCCGGTAATCCCAGAAAAATAACATTATCCTTTTCTATTCCATACACAGCACATGCATTTATGGCTTCTTTTTTTCTAGTCGATGCCTTATCCGGATTTGCATCTAATGATGAATACACAACATATACATCATATTGTTTTACCAAATACGATAATATATTACCTGCCAAATTCGTTTCATCATCTTGATGAGGTACAAATTTTACTAGTTTTCCCATTTACTCACCACCTTTCAATACAACTTTAAAAGCACCTTTCCATACAAAAAGCGAAGAAATTATTTGATATAATTTTAGAAAAAATAACTTAATCACACTCACACTTTGCATTATATATAACCGCTTTATCAGAGAATTACTTATAACATTTATGGCCACCACTTTTAATTCTTCATCACAATATTTCCAATAAACCCATTGATTCGAGTATATATATCTGAACAAAATTTATTTCCAAATATGAGAATCGTTGCTGCTGTAATAATAACTGCTGATATTAATCCTATTCCCATATGTTGTGTTAAATAATATGTACCAGCTACTTTTCTAATAATATTATAGCCAGCTTTTACCGAAAACGCTGATGCAACATAAATTACAACTGTTCGGCTTCCGTACTTTGTATACCACGTCTTTTTGTCTGGGAGCAAATTTATCATGCATAAGGCGGCCATAAATCCAATACCATAAGAAAATATGCGAATTATAATGCCCTGTAAATTACTCATTCCAGAAGCATTGTAACATTGTATATTTTCATATGACTTGACTGGAACCAATGCGTTAATTTGTAATAATATAACAGCGCATGCCATTAATATAGATAATAGTATTGCATATCGTTTGGGTACTTTTCTGATTTTTCTCACTCTTACTTCATCCAGCATGCCGCCAATAATAAAATACGGGGAAAAAGCAATTATTCGCGAGATTGACATAAAACGATCAGCCTCACGAATTACTCCTATATATAAACCAAATAGTAACGCCCACAACCACAGCCCTTTTATTTTCTTCAAATCATTAATTAATAATCTCCAAATCAATAGACTAAAAAAATACCAAAAAATATACCTCGGCAAAAAAACATTTACGAAAAATGTTCTTTCAGTCCATATGGCATAAATGGTATTAAATATGAAATAAGGTATCCCACAATTAACAATAATTTTTTTACTTTCTTTTGCGTACCCACCCCCCGAAAAATATCCCGATATAAATATAAAAACCGGCATATGGAATGAATAAATACAGGCTCTTATAATTCCGTACTCATGTTCCAAACTGATTTCTTCCAAAGCATGACCAAATACCACCAATATTATCAATACCATTTTCATATTATCAAACAATGGGCTTCGCTCTTTTACTTTCACAACTAATCCTTCCATAATAATGGTATTAAGCTGTCCACAGAATTCTAATCAATCTATAAATTATTTTCTTTTTAAAATTCATATTACTTTCTCTGCAATAATTCCAAGTCTGTCTGTACACAGTTTTTAGATATTTTTTTGCCTCTTCTTTTTCATCATGATTAACTTTGGGGATCAATTTATAATATGTCAAAACTGCCTGCTTGCAAAAATAAGAACTTACATATGGCAATATTTCATAGTCTTGGTTCTCTTGAAAATATTTAACAACTGAAGCATCTGCGTCTACTCCATCCTTAATCTTTTTCAAGCTTACTCTTGCTGACATTATGCTTTCAGGTCGTATTCTATAGAAATACAAAGGTTTGTCTAGCAATGCAATTTGATTTGAATTCAAAAACAACTTATACGTTGTGAACGTATCTTCATAAATTCTTCCAAAAGGATATTGAACGCTATCAAATAATTTTCTGCTATATAATTTATTCCATGCTACAAAGCCAAACTTCCCAGCTTGGCCAAGATATATCCGCTTTATCAATTCTCTTCCAGATATTACTTGAGCATCATCCTGGTTATTAGAACCACTAATCTCATCTTCATTTGAGAATTTACTATATGCACATGCCGCTATCATAGCGTTTGATTTTATACAGCATTCATAAAGTTCTTCAATAAAGCTTTGTGCAATCAAATCATCTGAATCAACCAAAGCAATATATGCCCCTGAAGAGGCTTGAACTCCAACATTTCTCGCGTCCGATAATCCGCCATTCTTTTTATGAATTACTTTTATTCTGCTATCTATTTTCGCATATTCATCGCATATATAGGGACTTTGATCCGTTGAGCCATCATCAACAAGAATAATTTCCAGGTTCTTATAGTTTTGCCTGATTACTGACTCAATACATTCTTTCAGATATAATTCAACGTTGTATATTGGCAAAATTACAGAAACCAATTCATTACTCATTACGCAACTCCTACTTTTTTTCTTTAATCTTTTTTTCTAACCAATCCACAACCCTTCTGGACGCATTTCCATCATCATATAGTGGATATTTTTTAAAATACCGATTTACATTGGCAAAATAAATTTCTTGATTATAGTTTTTAATATTATTTATCATATCTTCATTTGATGTAGCCATAGGAAATGGGAAATTGTAGAATTCCGGCAAAAGTCCTCTGGTTTTCTCATATTCCTTTATATCCAATGCACATATAAATACAGGCTTCTTTAGAATTGCAAAATCAAATACACATGAAGAATAATCTGATATTAAAGCATCGCAGGCCAATAGCAATTCCTGCATATCAGGATATATCGTCCCGTTAAGTATGTTTTCTCCATAATTTATGAAATTGCTTTGATTCCAAACATTTGGATGAAGTCGTACAACCATTTTGACCTTTTTATTAACTTTTGCAGAAAATTCTTTTACTATTTTTTCATACTCTAATTTATAACCCTCTAATGAATAGTTATCTCTGAAAGTAGGTGCATATAGTATATAAAAACAGTCTTTCTCGAATCCAAATTTATTTCTTAAATAATCATATTTAAAAGTGTTGTCAATTTGTCTTGCCAGAAAATCATTTCTAGGAAGACCATACGAAAGTATTTCGACATGATCGCTTAACCAAAATGCACGTTTGAATTGGTTATCCAACAGTTTACTATTTGAAATTATACCGTCAGCTATCTGTCCATCATATTTTGCTTCTCGTACATAATCTTCACCAAGTTCTTTTTCTGCATCGGCTTCCGCTTTTTTAGGACCGAAAGGAGCATGCCATGCCTGTAAATATACTTGCTCCTTTTTCTTTTTGACTGGATGAAGATGTCTGACATTATCAATCCAAACCTTTGCAGTAGCTCTCATGCATAATGCCTTAATAGAATCTATTTTTACTGTTTTTATCTGCTTTGGAAATTCGTAAGATGAAAGGTTATCTACTAACCAAACTAATTCATAGTTTCTTCCCGACTTAATCAGTTCTTCTGCAATATACTTTGTACTATCCCCATATCCTTTACCACCAAAATTGTCGAAAACAATTCTATTTTCCTTAATTGGTAAAAAATACACAAGTACAGCAAACGGACGTTGGAGAAACTTTTTAAAGAACTTTCGTTTACCCTTTTTGATAAAATTTCCTGAGCTAAGAAGATATTTTACTCTGGAATAATTCATATAATTTAGTTTCTCCTCCTTAATTTAAAGTGATCACTGTAAGTAAGTGTCTAATATCTTACAATAATTTGATTTCTTTAAATCACTGTAATCATCATATCTCTGCAATTTATGAATGCCACTCATTTTCATAAGCTGTTCCCATCTTTCAGGTGAGTAATCTCTTTTCAATTCAAACATCAACATATGTGGCGAACTGTTATTAAAGGCAGGAATACTTTCCCACTCATTTTCATATCTTCTACAGGCCATTGTAAAAAATAAATGAAAAGTAAAATAATTTAACAAGTAATCATAATCTTGCCAATATGCATATAGCAAATTCCTAGTCAATACAACAATCGGATTTCCAATCTCACTTGAGATAAACCAACTTGATGCAATTATCGGAGCCTCTCCTTGATTTCCTAAATTTAACTGTTTGAATACAAACAAATGTTGTTTATTAGCATATCTAAAAAAATCTCCATCCGTGCATAGAGCTGTAGAATCTATCCACATTCCTCCCCACTTAGCTAAAAGGGAAATTCTAAGAAGATCCGAAAAATGAGCCATGCCAATTTTGCCTTTTTCAAATTTTTCTTCAATATAATCCGGAAGTTCTATATATTGTTTATAATTAGTTTTTGTTAAAACAATTATCTCTTTTTCCGGCATTACTTTATGCATTGAATTTATACAAGCCTTAACTAAAGGTGGCGCAGACTCATAGCCTTGAAACCAGCATACCCAAACTTTATCAGAAAATTCATGATTAGAGCTTGTAGCAACCCCTCTATCAATCATCATTTTATACTTTGTATAAAGTTTCTTGTAGTCTTTGTATTGATATACTACGGTCTTCGCATCTCTGTTTTTTATATAGAGCAAATTATTTTTATTTCGAATGGTTTCTATGATTTTTTTCTTTGTTTTCCATAAAAAAACTCCTTTTTTTATGGCATCCATAATTTTATTTATCATCAGTTAATTACCTTTTTATTTTTTCTTTCAAGAAGTTCTGCAAATATTTTAAAGTATCTATCTTAAAAATCGTCGCCATACCGAAATACAAAGCAATTCCCATTAACACTTGAATAAATAGCAACATAACACTATTTAACCTCAAATAGGAAACCATATATACAAACAATCCCATAGCTCCTGACATCAAAAATGCCGGAGATAAATCTTTAAGTTGTTCCCGATAAGTGTAGTCGATTTCTTTTTTTAAAGGACCAGCATTAACAATATTACCATAGATAGAATACAGAAGCATGGTAACAGCAACGGCCGTAACATTTATTTTTACTCCAATAATCAGAAGCAATACATATACCGGCTTTTTATATACCTCTAGTTTTAATATGATGTCACTTTTCCCAATTGCTTTAATTGCCTGCAAGCTAACACCGCCAATCAAAGAAATTGCTGATGAGATACTTAATATTTGCACAAAAGGTACAGCTAACGCCCATTTTGATGTAAACAAAACATCGATCAGCGAACCTGATACCGCTGCCAGACCAAACAGCATCGGAAACATCACAAAGGACATTATTTTTACAGCTTTTCGAGTCATTTCTTTAACTCGTGTTTTTTCATCACTTATATTGGCGATTGCCGGGAAAAGTACCGACATAATGGAGGTACTTATATTAGTGGTAATTAAAGAAGGAAGCTGATTACCTTTATTATAAAATGCTAAATCTGCCGATGTATAACCTTTTCCAACAATTAAAGATCTTAATTGGTCAAAAAAAGTTCCGGATAAATCCGCCGCAAGTATTTTCCAACCATAGTTCATCATGCTTTTGGCTGATTTCCATGAAAAAACAAATTCCGGATGCCATGGAACAGTAATTGACAATACAATAATATCGACAATTGTATTTGTAAAGTACTGTGCAATAAGAGCCCATGCCCCAAAACCCTTATATGCCATAATAATTCCAACAACTCCGGAAATCAAAGTTCCCCCAAGCGTAGAAAAGAAATATCTTTTAAAAATCATATGTCTTTCAACATACGCATGCTGTATTGCACTATATGCACTCAATGGAATTCTTAATGCAAAAACTCGCAAGATCAATGCCAAGCCCTGCATATCATAAAATTTTTCAATAAATGGGGCGGCAATAAATAAAATCAAATATACTAATATTGATACTGCCATGCTACAATAGAAATTTGTGGAAAAATCGATTCTATCGGCATCCTTGTTTTGCACCAATGCTGTACTAAATCCACTGGTTACAAACACATCAGCTATATTGATGAATACTAATATTAACGCAACAATGCCATAATCTGATGGCATAAGAATTCTGGCCAAAATAACAGAAACAATAAAGGAAACTCCTTGAGCTAATATTCTTTCTGCAAATTTCCAAAACACACCAGAAAATATGCTGTTCTTCAAATTTTCATTATTCATACTCGTTTTCCTTGTTTTTCTCTTTCATAAATTGCATTTTTTATGCTGTCAAATAAAAATATTAAAACCCAAAAATAAATAAGTGCTATATAAAAATCTAAAGTTGCACATAATAAATAAGCAACTATGCAATAAAGCAGGCCAATTACCACATCATTTTTTAACAATCTCTTTTTTACTGTCACAGCTGATTTGAACCACATGAAAGCAAAAAAACTTCCAACTATTCCAGAATCCATTAAAAACTCCAAAATAATATTATGCGTATGTGTGGTACCGTACAATATATAAGAAGCTATTTGATTATCTGTTAATATTCCATAGCCTAAGATTGGCTTTTGCATTATCGCATAAATTGCATCTGGCCAAATGATTTCTCTTGAATTCATTCCAACTTTTCCAAAAGTATTTAAGACTTTTTCAAAGTGTGTTTGGAAATTAAATCCTATAATTAATACCAATAACAAAATAATTATTATAAAAACACTACGAACATTTACTATTTTTTTCAAAAAAGCTGATTTTCTGAAAAAGAACAACAACATAAATGCACTATATGAAAAAATTCCTGCCCATGATTTAGGAATCAATAAGCATAAAAATGCGATAACAAAGAAAAAATAATCACACATTTTAATTTTTCTTTCATTTATAAGGTCATCTGATAAAATAAATCCAGATAACGGTATCAGAATAAATGCAGAATAATTATCGCTACCCAAAAAATATTTATCAAACGATACTATTGATTCAGCTAAAACCGGATGACCGACCACAATAGTGTAAAACTGTAAAAGAATATAAACTTTTGAAATGCAGCTTAAATATTTCAAAATAATATTAAGTCCATTCGGTTTTCTTCTCATTACATTAAACAGAAAGAGCATCCCTAAAATACTTAACAGTGTTTGAACATTATTTTTCATATTTCCATTAGCCAATATAGCTATCGTCCACCAGCCCAGAAACGCCAAACACCATTTTGATGCCTTTGTTAATGTGACATTTTCGTTTAAGATATATAATAGCAATACAACTGTGGCTATGATTTTTGCAGCAGAATATAAAGTATTTAATGTTGGAATTAAAGAAACATTAAAAGGCTTAAGATATGTAAGCAATACTACAAATATGATAAAATTTTTAACTTTAACTTTTAATGTCATTTTATCTTTATCCCCTAACAATTACTTTTCATTTATTTTTCAGTATAGATTTCCAATAAACAAGTACACATATGTTCTATGCTGTAATTTTGTTTCACTTTTAGTTTTTGATTCCATGTTGCTTTTTTTATTTCATCATATTTTGAGATAACTTCTTCAATCTTCATACTTAAGCTCTGCGAATTACCGTTTTCAAATAATTCTCCAATGCCTTCATTCATTACTATTTCTCTTGGTCCTGCAATATTACTTGCAACACACGGAACCCCCATTGCCATTGCTTCTACCAATGCCAATCCAAACCCCTCTGACCTCGAAGGAACAACACAAATATCAATCTTGTTTAAGAACTCTGGAATATTATCTACATTTCCCAAAAACTTTACATTTTCTTCTAAGGAATTATCTCTTACATATTTTATTAAATGTTCATAATCCCTTTGTTGATTTTCAGCAATGCCTCCGGCAAACAAAGCCATTACTTTGGGATGTTGCTTTTTAACTATTTTTATTGCCTTTAATAGAATATCCTGCCCCTTCAATTCAGGCATTATCCTTGCAACGCATCCTATAACAATTACATTTTCATCATATTTTTTCAGCTTTGCACAATCATATTTTTTTGTTTCAATTCCGTTATAAACTCTTACCACCTTTTTTTCGTCTATTCCAGCGGCAACTATATCTCCCGCAACCGCATTTGAAATACCTATAAACTTATCGCATACCCAATTCTTCAGAAGTATTTTGTTCTTCCCAATATTTTCAAATTGTCCCATCCCATGAATTGTACTTACGACTTTACAGTTAGGATTCACAATTTTGCTTAGAATGAGCAATTCCGGTGCATTAAATGAATTACAATGTACAACTTCTATTTTGTTCTTTTTAATATATTTAGCTACTTCAAATAAAGGAGAAATTTTGTCTTTTGACCCAACTTTTCTTCTTAATAGTTTGACATGAATATTTTCATTCAATGTATCGAGCAAATTATCATCTATTAAATCATTAATTATATATAAATGAACTTCCTCATTTTGGCTTTCCATCTGATTGCAAATATTAGCTACTAATCGTTCCGTTCCCCCTACTGTAAAAGAAAACAATAAGTACATTATTTTCATGCCTGTTCACCTAACAATACCCTGTAATAAGTTCCTTGTTCTTTCTGTTTTTCTTCACCGAATTTATATGTCAACTTATGAAACTGTGTTTGGCTCTTTATTGCAGCCCATGTTTTTTCATCATATTGATCAAATAGCCTTAATAACAAAATATGTGGAGTTGCATTATCTCTTGGAATAATTTTCTTCCAATCTTCTTCATATTTTTCTAATACAATGGACATAAAATCATGAAGCAAAAAATAATCCAACATGGTATTATTCGTTTTCCAATATTCATAACAAAGCTCCCTGGTAGCCATAAGAATCTTATTATTTGTTTTTGCTTCCATCAACCAGCTGCTAATATAACTTGCATGTCCATCTCTACCTGGTTTCAATGTCTGGAAGAAGAATAAATCAGAGTCAAAAAAATATTCTGGTGCAGTTCCGGTGCATAGCACCGTTGCATCCAACCACAGGCCACCATAAGTAATCAGCAACTCTAATCTCAGCAAGTCTGTCATGTGCGTATGCGTAATAACTCCCTGCTTCCACTTTGTCACAATGTACTCTGGAAATGTCACATAATCGCTTATATTTTTTTCGGTAAGTACTATCACTTTTTTCCCCGGATTATTCTTCACAACTGAGTGATAGCATTTTTTTACCAGGTCCGGAGCATTGTCCATTCCTTGAAACCAGCAGATCCATATGGTATCTGAAGTCTTATGTTCCTTTTCAATATAGGTTTTATCAAATTCTTCCAGTTTCCACTTATATTTCTTTTCTAATTTTTGCTTAGTCTTTAAAGTAGTCGAAAGTCTTAGGATTTCCAGTGCAGTCCTGCTTTTTCCCAACAACAGAAACTGCCCTATTCCTGTAAACAAGGCTCCTCCCTGCCAATATTGTTTAAGGAGCTTTATGCCGCCCTGCTTTTTAAACGTCTCTTTTAAATTCATAAAACTCCTTTCAGCAATCAGTTTATTGCTTTTAGCATTTCCATTGTTCTGACAATACCTGTTTTGATATCGTATTTGGCTTTCCAACCAAGACTATTTAACTTTGAAGAATCCAGGCGAGCTTTCGTTGCTTTGCTGTATCCAGCACTTTCTACTGCATCCGGAATTTCAAACACAACCTTTTTTCCGGCATAGTCAGCAATGATAGCTGCCAAATCTTTTAACATAATATCAGATGCATCATCAGAAATGTTATATGCCTCTCCACTTTCGCCATTCAGAATGACAGTCAACAAGCCTGATACGCTATCCATAACATATAAATATGAATAGAATTGTGTTCCTGCACTTTTCAGTACAATGTCCTCTCCTGCAACGCCCTTATGCAGAAACTGTGACAATGCTTTCGTATCCGTTTTTAATAATGTTGGGCCATAAGATCTTGTTAATCTTGGAATAACAATATCTAATCCTTTTTGTGCTTTATAAGCTTGGCACAAAGCTTCTCCACATCTTTTACTTTCCGGATATCCAGCTCTCATTGTATTACAATCAATGTATCCGCAATACTTCTCATCAAATTTTTCAACATCGCCACGATTTTCACCATATACTTCATTGGACGAAGCAAATGCGAATCTTGTCGTATGATGCTCAACCGCAAAATCAAGTAAGTTTTGAACACCTATAATATTTGTTGTAATAGTTCCAATCGGATCCGTAGAATACTGCATAGGGTGTGTATTGCTTGCAAGATGTAGGATATAATCTACCGTCACATCCTCTGTGAAACACAGTTTTCTGTTTACATCATATTCAACAAAGTGAAATAATGGATTTTCAAAACAGTATTTGAATCTATTACGCATTCTCTCTTCGCTTCTGCCGAGAGCGTAAACCGTACAATTCAGATTATCATCATTCTTCCTCATGATAATATCAACAAGCATACTGCCAATTAAGCCAGTCGCTCCTGATATCATAATGGATTTATTATTTAATTTTTCCCAAGGCAAATTCAGATTCGCCACATAATTCACATCTTCTAAATATAAAGAATTGTCATATACGTTCATCAAAATCTCCTTATGATTACTTCAGCCAGTTATCTTTATCTGCCTTTAAATAAGCCTTAAACATCTCCAGGTCATCTTTTGTTGTAAGCTTTATATTCTTATCAGATCCGGCTGCAAAGTGCAATGTGACACCGAGTTCTACCATCATAGTGTTGGTATAATGTGATCCATAAATACCAATTTCCTTTTCATAAGCTTCATGATACTTTGCATCCAATAAGTCAAATCTGTATGCCTGCGGTGTTGAGACACGTCTTAGTGTTTCTCTTGGAATATACTTGTTTGTTGTAGTTTCATCATCTTCGTTGATAACAAAAATCTGTTCATTATATGGCATAGATGTAACAGCATTACCATACTGTGAGCATTTACTTATCACATCTGACAATACCGAAGGCTCTACCAACGGTCTGATACCATCATGAATAATGATATTGTCATCCGGATTAGCCTTGCCTTCCAGTCCATATACACCGTTTCTGATTGATTCCTGTCCCGTTTTGCCACCAGATACAATCCACTTCAGTTTTGTAATATTGAACTGCTTGGCATATGCCCAAACAATTTCATGCCAACCATCAATACATACTAATTCAATAGCGTCTACCTGAGGATGCTTTTGAAAGCTCTCTAAAGTGTAAATCAAAACAGGTTTATCATATACATTGATGAACTGCTTTGGTAGGTCTTGTCCCATTCTTGAACCGACACCACCAGCAATAATTATAGCGATATTCATATCATTCTTCCTCCCATATATTTCTGCATTTCAATATTTTAACGCCATGTGCAACTCTGTCCTTTTCTGGAGGCAATTTCATATAATCACCATATAAGCATTTTAAAATAGCATCACTATTTTCCGGTATATTTACTTCTTCATTTTCAAAGGCAGCTTTTTTCGGCGTTCCAAACCACTCTTTTCTTACTATCTCTCTTTCCCTATATCTGCCAAGCATGTTCCCACACCATTCAGCTTTATCAAAATCTGATTTTCTTAGTAACTTTTCCAAGCCATCTAATATTTTATTTGTATTAAAAAGTTTCCCGACCGGTACCTTTTTACAGAATTTAATAATAACCTTTTCATATGTAGGTCTATCTCTATGAGAATCTACCTGTGTTGTGATATGAGCAATTTGAACCATATAGCGTTTCAACAATATGTGCTTTACTCGAAACCAACGTAAAATATTATTGTCTGGAAGCCCATCCAACGGGAAAATATCAATCCATATATGAGCCTTTCTCGGTTGCTCCGCTAAGTTAATTTCAATCTCCGACTCCAAATCAATAAACTGGCTCATGGCAAAATGCCAGTTTGGATCCGTGAATCGATTGCAGATTCCATATCCTTTTGGCATATCCTTGCTCAACAATTCATGAAGTTTGTCAAAATCTTTTCTTGGCAGTCCTAAATCAATGTCATCATCCCACGGTATAAAACCTTTATGGCGAAGAACACCAATCAACGCACCACCTGTAAAGTAATACCTTAAATCATGTTCCTCACAATAGTTAATAAGGACGTTCAATGTATTCATTGTTAAGTCTTGCACTTTTTTATTATCTGTCACACTTAATTACCTTCTTCAATATATTTCATAAGTGCTTCTCTTGGGTATGGAAAACAGCACTCAAGTTCCGTTACACCTTGTTGGAGATCAGAAACCATTGCCTCAACAGCACCTGCTGTTCCACGGTTTTGAATAATATTATGCTTTCTCAATCCAACTATCAGAAAGTTGACTTTCCAGTTTATGAATTTGATTGCTCTGCCATTTTTTGTGTATTGAAAATTTAATGCATATTACAATCAATACAGTCAATAAAATCAGAATAATAGCCGCTCTGCTCTGCAAGGATTTTGTCTTTAATTTTCATGCTTGTCAATCATACCTTTCCATGTTTCTAAATATCTTTGACAAATATATTCCCAACTATAAGCATCTTTAATTCGCTTCTTAGCCTTTTGTCCAAGCAGCTCAACTTCTTCTTTCGACAATGCATCTGCCTTATCTATCAACGTCGCAAGATTACCCTCTTCCTTTGTCCAATAAAGAGCAGCATCTTCAGCTACCTCTCTGTTAAAACCCACACCCAAAAGAAGATTCAGCTTTGTTGCTCCCAAAGCCTCGAGCAGGCTTGGGTTTGTTCCACCCACTTCGTGTCCGTGGAAATAGGCATATGCATTTTCTCGAATCTTTTTTAGTAACTCTTTGTCATAAACCGTGCCAACAAACTTAATTCTCTTATCTTTGCTAAAATGAAGCTTACTATCTAACTCAGTCAAAAACTTATCATCTTTCGTGGTAATGATTGCAAAATCCTTATCTGTCTTACTCTTCATGAACTCTCGGATCATCGTTTCAAAATTGTTTTCCGGCACAAATCTTCCCACCGAAACATAAAATTGACGATCTCGTAAATCATGCTGTTTAAGCCAATTCGTATATTTAGGATCATTATCAGATAAAGTCGAAGGAAGAACGTCACTACCATATGCAATAAACGTGGTTTTGGGATTATATTTTTTATAGTCCGCTTGTATATGCTTCTCAATATTTAAACTGTCGCAAATAACCAAATCACTGTGCTTAACCATTCCATATTCAGAAATACGCCAATACTTTCTAACCGGAGCCGCATATTTTTTTCTGAGATCCTCACGTCCGTCGGGGTTGTTACAATATATGCCACCCATTGCATGGATTTTTTTTTCAAAATGCCCCATTACAGGTCCCACACGAGACGAAAGAACATATACGATTGGATGCTCTATATTATGTTTTTTTATATACTTGCAACAATACTGAAGTGCTTTAATATCGTAGAAGATTGCTTGTGCAGAACCAAGTTCCGGAGATTTGATTTTAAAACAATGTGCATTATGGTAAATGTATTCTGAACCCGATATCTTTTTTATACCAGCTAACTTTGTTTCATCTGTCATTCCTGGCCCATTTGCTTTGCACGCAATATGGTATTTAATATTTTCGTTGTTCTGATGGTACTCTGTAAGCTTATCGAGAAATGTTTCATAACCACCATATGTAAAGCCCTTGGCTCCAACAATAAAAACATGCTGCATAAATTTTTTCCCTCACACTAATGTCTTTCATAGTATTGGAGTGATATTTGCAAATTTCCTTATTTTCAGTTACCGCATAATCAATCTATCTTGCAGAAATCACTATACTTTATTTGGGTGTATAAGAAGTTAATGATTTCCTTGATTGCAATACTCATTTATCAGTGCTTGTTCGCACTATAGAAGTAACACAGAGGTATTAGCTCTATACTGTGAACAAGCTTCGTTTTTCAGCCACGAGAAATAGCCCGAATGAAACTCTCGTTTCACTCAGGCTTGACTACCTCCTGTTCTCATTTTCTATTTCCACATATGGATAATGATCAAGGAATCAACATCATTGTGTGTGTATGTTTAATTCACTAAATATAGAAACCATCAAGCTGCTAAAGGCAGTAGATTTCAACGGGAGTACTCTCTCGACCATGTGCGAAATAGACTTTTCAAGAAGATGGTCAAGCCGCCAAAACACTGTATTTATGCGGTGTTTTCTGGTTTAACCATATAATATCTTTCCAGCCATCCGGGTTCAGATACACAGTTCCACCCAGTTTATGTATTTCTCTGTAAAAGTGACCAGCAAAAGGCCCAATACGACAAGCCATAATGTAAACAATTGGGTGCGGAATATGGTTTTTTTTGATATGTTCGCAAAAAGCCTTTAGTGCAACAACATCATAATAAATTGCCTGCGCAGACCCAATCTGAGGAACATCAATTTTGAAGCATTGGGCATTGTGGAATTCAAATTCGTGGTCGTTGATTTTTGTCACGCCATCAAATTTGCTCTCATCCATGCAGCCATCGCCATTGGCTTTACAAGCAACATGATATTCGATGTTCTCTTTATTCTGGTGATACTCTGTGAGCTTGTAGACAAAGGTCTCATACCCGCCGTAAGCCCCCAATGACTTCACACCCACAAGATATATATGCTGTATTTCTGTTTTTGAATCCATTACTCTATTCCATCCTCATTCTTCGTGTTCTTTTTTATCTCAACGCCGAAAAAGAGCTTCACTTCAATTTCCAGCAGCTTTCAGCCTATAGGTTTTCGTGCCTATTATCACTGCGAAACCGAACATCATTATTTTTAATCCTTCACCCATTTTCTTTCTCCGGCACTGTTCTCCCCGCATTTTCCTTTATCTCCACACACAAACCAGATCTCATTCCAGTTTCAACACATTCTGTATACTAGTTTTTCGGCTTCACAATCAGCGAGCCACCATAAACTATACATGTAGCTTTATTTGTATCGTTCTGCCAATCCCATCCAAACTTTCCCACAAATGTTATGTCTATTCGTGTGAACTGAAACAAGCCCACGGCTTATTGCTCAACAGCAATCAACCCGTGGGCTCAAATTGTTCTTCAAGTGTTTTTCATTCGTTTTTACAGGGCGCAGTTATAGTACATAAAGCACTTCTGATAACCTTCACAATTCCTCTTTCGGACACTTCAACAAATGAGATACTTGAAGGACAATTCAAACCGCTAAAAAGTATCATCCATTTTGAGAATGGATGATACCCATTTCCACAGAAGCCCATATATAATATGTATAGATATAATACCACACAATGCGACATTTTTCAACAGTACAAGTTATACCAAACTGTACTCGAACACATCTTTGTCACTTTTACCATATTGGGCACACTTTTTCCTATGGAATAGCCGAAACATATAAAATCAATGCTACATCATTACATATTTTTAAAGGAGGAGCATCATGGCAAAGCGCGGGGAAAACATCAGAAAGAGGAAAGATGGTCGTTGGGAGGGTCGCTATATTAAGGGGCGAAAGGCTGATCGGACCGCAATCTGGGGGTACATTTATGGCCATTCTTACAATGAAGTAAAGGAAAAACTCACCATCAAAAAGATGGAGGTGCAACAATTTACGCTAAATGTAGACAATCCGACTTTTTCAGAGCTTTCTCGCACCTGGGAAAGCTCCATTTTTTTAGGTGTCAAATCTTCTACAGCAGCACACTATCACTACACACTCCAACACTACATTTTGCCTGTGCTTGGTCCGTATCGTGTTCAAGCTTTGAGTGAATGCATCCTAGAAAACAGTCTTCTGGAAATTATTGCTCCTGCAGACCAAAACCACAAGACCCTAGGCAACGCAATGGGCAAGGAGTGCCTGACGCTTGTTCGGAGAATTTGCCGCTATGCGGTACATTTACATATTATGCGTCCAATTGAAATTGATCTCAAACTTCCAGCTGTGAATTCATCCAACACTACGGTTCTAAATAATTTGGAACAAAAATCTGTTTGTGCTTATGTTTGCTCTTCGCCAACACCCAGAAGGCTTGGTATGCTGCTGATGATGCAGATGGGGCTGCGTATCGGAGAAGTGTGCGGGCTGCAATGGGGTGATTTCGACCTGCAAAACGGTGTTCTCTCTGTTCGGCGCACTGTTAAGAGAATTTATATGGCGCCCGGAAAAACCACCTTGGTAACGCAATCTCCCAAAACGCAAAGTTCCGAGCGCGACATTCCTATCCCAACAAGTATCCTCAGCCTTCTAGAGGGAGAGTATGTCGGACAGAGTAACGATGTCTGGTTTCTATCAGATACCGAACTTAGGCCAGTTGAACCGCGCTGCTATTACAAAAGCTTGCAAGGATACTTAAAGCAGGCTCAAGTTCCTGTTGTCCGCCCACATGCTCTGCGGCATACATTTGCAACAACCTGCCTGCAAGCAGGCTGTAATGTGAAAACTCTGAGTGAATTGATGGGCCATTCAAATCCTGATATAACTCTAAAACGCTATGCACACTCTTGCTGGGAGTGGAAACAAAATGAAATGAATCGGATTTACGGGTGAGGGGTCAAAAGAGGAGTCAGTTTTATATAAAGTTACATATTGTCGACATTTAGAATCTATAGCCTTCCATTCTCAAAATGGATGATATCCCTTAGAGGCTTGAATTGTCCTTCAAGTATCCCATTTGTTGAAGTGTCCGAAAGAGGAATTGTGAAGGTTATCAGAAGTGCTTTATGTACTATAACTGCGCCCTGTAAAAACGAATGAAAAACACTTGAAGAACAATTTGAGCCCACGGGGTGGTTGCTTTTTAGCAACACATCGTGGGCTTGTTTCTGTTCACAACGAATAGACGAAACATTTGTGGCAAAGTTTGGATGGGATTGGCAGAACTATACAAATAAAGTCGCATTTATACTCTATGGCGGCTCGCTGATTGTGAGGCAAAATACTAGTGAACAGAATATGTTGAACGGAAGTGAGATCTGGTTTGGCATTGAAAAAAATGAGGGTAATATTATGGATATTAAAAAGGAATACGAGCGTTGGCTGGCAAATGCAACCGCAGATGCAGATGTTGCTGCCGAACTGAAAACGCTGGACGATGCAAAAATTGAGGATGCATTCTATCGTGACCTTGCATTTGGTACGGGCGGTTTGCGCGGCGTCATCGGCGCGGGCACGAACCGGATGAACATCTACACCGTGGCAAAGGCTTCTCAGGGTCTGGCTGACTATCTGAAGAAGAACTATGCTGAGCCGTCCGTGGCCATCGGTTATGACAGCCGCATCAAGAGCGATGTGTTTGCAAAAGTCGCCGCCGGGGTATTTGCGGCTAATGGCGTCAAGGTGAATATCTGGCCTGTTCTGATGCCTGTTCCTACTGTGTCTTTTGCGACCCGCTATCTGCACACCTCTGCCGGTGTTATGGTGACGGCTTCCCACAATCCCAGCAAGTACAACGGCTATAAGGTCTACGGTGTAGACGGCTGCCAGATCACCACCGAGGCTGCAGCAGAGATTCTTGCCGAGATCGAGAAGCTGGATATCTTTGCAGACGTCAAGACCGGCGATTTTGAAGCAGGTGTGGAAAACGGCAGTATCCAGTACATCCCGGACGAGGTCTACACCGCTTTCGTGGAGCAGGTCAAGAGCCAGTCTGTTCTGTTCGGCGAAGAAGTCAATAAGAATGTAGCCATCGTATACAGCCCGCTGAACGGCACCGGGCTGAAGCCGGTGACCCGCACCTTGAAGGAAATGGGCTACACCAACATCACGGTAGTCAAGGAGCAGGAGCAGCCGGACGGCAATTTCCCGACCTGCCCGTATCCCAACCCGGAAATCAAAGAGGCGATGGCACTGGGTATGGCGTATGCCAAGAAGTGCAACGCCGACCTGCTGTTGGCGACCGACCCGGACTGCGACCGTGTGGGCATCGCCGTTAAGAACAAGGCAGGGGAGTACGAACTGTTGACGGGCAATCAGACAGGTATGCTGCTGCTGGATTACATCTGCAGCCAGCGCGTCAAGCACGGCAAGATGCCTGCTGACCCGGTCATGGTCAAGACGATCGTTACCATGGATATGGGCGAGCAGATCGCTACCCATTACGGACTGCGCACCATCAATGTGCTGACCGGCTTCAAGTTCATCGGCGAGCAGATCGGCAAGCTGGAAAAGCGGGGCAAGGCAGATAGCTATGTGTTCGGCTTTGAGGAAAGCTACGGCTATCTGACC
>ERZ779840.456-NODE-456-length-48373-cov-4.243512_pt1 | contig 48373 bp, 43 predicted proteins | sample MGYA00511561_ERZ779840 | MGnify/ENA primary metagenome ERZ779840 (study PRJEB29588, sample SAMEA2162036) | human gut metagenome | biome: human gut; feature: human-associated habitat; material: faeces | place: Denmark | collected 2008/2010 ...
GGGTCTATTTTGTTCCGTTGTACGAAAATAAGAAAATCTAAGTCTGCCTGAGTCACAAAAACAGTCCCGGTTTTGTGCAAGTTGCCAGCCACTAAGTTGTGAACCGCTTTTTGACACTCTAATCATAATAAGTAATAATCGAACAGAAAAAGACAAAAAACCCTGACAGGAATCCGCGCGCGTGATACGATATCACATAGATACCGTCGGGGTTTTTTGACAAAATCAAAGAAATAATACAAAAAGTCTGAAAATTAGAAAAACAATAGCTTAAAATCATTCAGATTAATTTGAATTTTTGCATTTCTTTTCATTTAAAATGTGTTACAATAGATAAGAGTTTTTAACTCTTAAAAGGAGATAAGTGTGACATGTCGGATAAACCAGAGAACGGATTGAAGCAGGAGTTAGACCGCAGAAAGCGGATCAACCGGATCAAATCCATCATTGTATCCTTTGTGGGAATCTGGATGCTGGCATCTGTCATTTTGTGTGCAACACTTTTTGTAAAAGTTATTCACTTAGAGAATAATCTGAACAAGGTACTGCAGAACATGCCGCAGGTAGAACAGGTGGAGAATGAAGAGACGAAGAATTCTCCGGATGCGGATACCGGAAAGAATGTGGAATACGGGAAGCAGGATCAGACCGGACAGGATGATGCAAACAAGAAGAAGGCAGACGATGGCGAAAAGTTAAAAGTATATCTTACTTTTGATGACGGACCAAGCACGAATACACAACAGATTCTGGATATATTAAAACAATATAATATAAAAGCGACATTCTTTGTCATTGGAAAGACAGATGACCTTTCGAAAGAAATGTATAAGAAGATCGTAGAGGAAGGGCATACCCTTGGAATGCATTCCTATTCTCATAAATATTCGGTAATATATGACTCCATGTCAGCATTTGAACAGGATTTTAATCAGATCCATGACTATCTGAAAGAAGTTACCGGAGTGGATTGCAAATATTATCGTTTTCCGGGAGGAAGCAGTAATCAGGTCAGCAACAGTGATATGCGGGAATTTATCCGATATCTGAATGACCGGGGGATTACATACTATGATTGGAATGTCTCAAGCGGAGATGCGACATCACAGGCATATACAGCGGATGAGCTGATACAGAATGTGATGGGAGATGTTACAAAATATAAGACATCGGTAGTGTTGATGCATGATTCTGCCGTGAAACCCGCTACCGTAGAAGCATTACCGGCACTGATCGAGCAGCTTCAGGGGATCGGAGCAGAGATTTTACCAATAGATGAAAATACAGCAACTGTACATCATGTCAGCATTGATGGGGAACAGGGACAATAAGAAAAAAAGATGGAGGGACAACATGGGCTTTTTTAAAGATTTTAAAGAAGATGCATCTCAGGCAATGAAAGAATTAATGCCACAGGATGATGAAGTACTGGACGAAGAAGGAACAGATGAAGATGATCTGGTTGTAAATACGTTAGAAGATGAGTTAGACGTAGAGTCTGAGCTTTCTAAGCTGAACGGATTGTTAGAATCTGTAGCCAAAGAAGAGACACCGGTCAAAGAGCCGGCACCTGAAACAACACAGGAAAAGACAACAAAAGCAGTGACAAATAAGGAGGAACCATTCATGAGCATGGAGAAAGAAACATCAGTAAATCCGATCAATCTGGGAGGAAAAGCAGAGTCTGTGATGCCGACAATGACACAGATGCATACACAGCAGGAAGCACCAATGAGAAAACCGGAGCCGGTCGTAACTGATGAAGTGACATTAATTACTGAAGGAAGCAGTCTGACAGGTAATCTTTCTTCTAATGGTTCTATTGATATGAGAGGAACTGTGATCGGAGATGTTCAGTGTAACGGAAAGTTAACCGTAACCGGAAATATCCGTGGTAACACAACCTCAGCAGAGTTCTTTGCAGATAATGCAAAATTAGAGGGAGAAGTAACAACAACAGGAACCGTAAAAATCGGACTTGGTTCCGTAGTAGTTGGTAATATCACTGCAACCTCAGCAGTGATCGCAGGTGCGATCAAAGGCGACATTGATGTACAGGGACCGGTTGTGGTAGATACCTCAGCAGTTGTAATGGGAAATATCAAATCACGTTCCGTACAGATTAACAACGGTGCAGTGATTGAAGGATTCTGCTCACAGTGTTATGCAGATGTGGATGTAGAAAGCCTTTTTGTGGAAGAATAATAGAGAAATAAGGAGACAACCATGAAAAGAGTATTATTAAAGCTTAGCGGAGAAGCTCTTGCAGGAGAAAAACATACCGGTTTTGATGAGGCAACTGTTGTCAAAGTGGCAAAACAGGTAAAACAGTTAGCAGATGATGGCGTGGAAGTTGGTGTTGTTATTGGCGGCGGTAATTTCTGGCGTGGAAGAACAAGCGAGAATATTGACCGTACCAAGGCGGATCAGATCGGAATGTTAGCAACCGTGATGAACTGTATCTATGTTTCGGAGATTTTCCGTTCCGAAGGAATGAAGACACAGGTACTGACACCATTTGAATGTGGCTCTTTCACAAAGTTATTTTCTAAGGATCGTGCAAACAAATACTTTGAGCATGGAATGGTTGTATTTTTTGCAGGCGGTATCGGACATCCGTATTTTTCAACGGATACTACGACCGTATTGCGTGCAGTAGAGATTGAAGCAGACGTTATCCTGTTAGCAAAAGCAATTGACGGAGTATATGACAGTGATCCGAAGGTAAATCCGAATGCAGTACGCTACGATGAGGTTTCCATTCAGGAAGTCATCGACAAGCAGCTTGCAGTTGTGGATCTGACTGCTTCTATCATGTGCATGGAAAATCATATGCCGATGTATGTGTTTGGGTTGAATGAAGAGAACAGTATCGTAAAAGCGATCAGCGGTAAATTCAACGGAACCGTAGTAACGGTATAAAACAGGAGGAAACAACATGGATGAGAGATTAACCCCATTTGAGGATAAAATGAAAAAATCCTATCATAATCTGATAGAGGAACTTGGAACAGTTCGTGCAGGACGTGCGAACCCACATGTGTTAGATAAGATCAAGGTAGACTACTATGGTACACCAACTTCTTTACAGCAGGTGGCAAACGTCAGCGTACCGGAACCGAGAATGATACAGATTCAGCCTTGGGAGGCTTCTTTGGTAAAAGAGATTGAAAAAGCGATCAATATGTCCGATTTAGGAATCAACCCGACCAATGATGGAAAAGTGATCCGTTTAGTATTCCCGGAACTTACAGAGGAACGCAGAAAAGAGCTTGCAAAGGATGTAAAGAAAAAAGGTGAGGCTGCTAAGGTAGCGATCCGTAACATTCGCCGTGATGCAAATGATTCCTTTAAGAAATTAGGAAAATCATCAGAAGTGTCTGAGGATGAAGTAAAAGACTTAGAGACACAGGCACAGAAAATGACTGACAAATTTATAGCAGATATAGATAAAGCCATTGAAGAAAAATCCAAAGAGATTCTTACCGTATAGAAATTTTTGGAACACATGGGGACACAGCGGTATCGCCGTGTTCCCCTTTTTCTTTCATAGAGATTTTTGGAACTTCCATGGGAAGTTCATAGAAAGTAAGACGTAGGAGGAAGGACGATGAGGATTCCGCAGCATGTAGCCATTATATTAGATGGCAACGGAAGATGGGCAAAGAGTAAAGGAATGCCGCGCAATTACGGGCATACCATGGGAGCGAAGAATGTAGAGGTTATTTGTGAGGATGCCTATCATATGGGAATTCAGTATCTGACGCTGTATGCGTTTTCTACAGAGAACTGGAACCGTCCGGATACAGAGGTAGAAGCACTGATGAAGCTTCTTGCGACCTATTTAAAGAACTGTATCAAAAGAGCAGATAAGAATAATATGAGGATCCGTGTGATCGGGGATATCAGCAGACTGGATACAAAGTTCCAAAACACGATTCGGGAATTAGAAGAAGCAACCAAAAAGAACACAGGACTAAATCTACAGATTGCCCTGAATTATGGCAGTCGTGACGAGATGATCCGTGCGATGAAAAAAATGGTAAAAGACCATGATGCCGGTAAATTAGCGACAGAGGACATCACTGAAGAATGTTTTTCTTCCTATCTGGATACGAAAGAGATTCCGGACCCGGATCTGCTGATCCGTACCAGTGGCGAGCAGCGTCTGTCGAATTATCTGCTTTGGCAGCTTGCATACAGTGAATTTTATTTTACACCGGTTCCGTGGCCGGATTTTTCAAAAGCAGAATTAGAAAAAGCTGTAGAGGCGTATAATCAGAGAGACAGACGGTATGGCGGCGTAAAGGAGGAGGCATAATGTTTAAGACGAGACTGATCAGTGGAATCGTGCTGGTTGCACTGGCGTTATTATTGATTATTACAGGTGGAAATGTTCTGTTGGGAGCTTTATGCATCATTTCCCTGATTGGAATGTTTGAATTATACCGTATTTTTAAAATAGAAAAAGAACCGGCAGGAGTAGCAGGATATATAGCGGCCATCGTATATTATCTGAACCTGTTATTTGGTTTTATACCGGATATGATGATGTTCGTACTCAGTGTACTTGTGGTATTGATGTTTATTTATGTATTTTCCTATCCAAAATATAAGACAGAGCAGATGTTAGCGGCATTTTTTGCGGTATTCTATGTGGCAGTGATGCTGTCCTTTGTATACCGGACGAGAATGCTTCCGATGGGAACTTACACGGTATGGCTGATTTTCTTATGTTCCTGGGGCTGTGATACCTGTGCTTATTGTGTTGGAGTCTTAATTGGAAAACATAAGATGGCACCAAAGCTGAGCCCTAAAAAATCCATTGAGGGAGCAGTCGGAGGTGTTGTCGGAGCGGCGTTGTTAGCTGTTATCTATGGATTTGTATTCAAAGATGCAATGGGATGTACTACACAGACGATCTGGTTTATGGCAGGAATCTGTGCGGTGGGAGCATTGATTTCCATGGTAGGAGATTTGACGGCATCTGCAATCAAGAGAAATTATGAGATTAAGGATTACGGAAAACTGATTCCGGGACACGGTGGAATCTTAGACCGTTTTGACAGTGTGATATTTACCGCACCGATTATATTCTATCTGGCATTGTATTTCATAAAATAGTAGAGGTTACCATGAAAAAAATAGCGATTTTAGGTTCCACAGGTTCAATTGGAACCCAGACACTTGAGATTGTAAGAGAACAAAAGGATATCTGTGTGAGAGCGCTTGCCGCAGGAAACAATATCGACCTTTTAGAGCAGCAGATTCGTGAATTTCATCCGGTCTTAGCATCGGTACAGTCGGAGGAGAAGGCGGCAGATTTGCGAGGAAGATTGCGTGATGCGGACATTAAGATCGTTTCCGGCATGGACGGACTGATCGAAGTTGCAACAGAGCCGCAGGCAGAGATTTTAGTGACTGCAGTGGTTGGAATGTTAGGACTTCGTCCAACCGTGGAAGCCATCAAGGCAAAGAAGACGATCGCACTTGCAAATAAAGAGACACTGGTAACGGCAGGACATCTGATCATGCCGTTAGCAAAAGAGTACGGAGTGCCGATCCTTCCGGTGGACAGTGAACACAGTGCTATTTTTCAATCCTTAAATGGAGAGCGACAGAACCGGATCGCAAAGATTCTGCTGACAGCCTCAGGCGGTCCTTTCCGTGGAAAAAAACGTGAAGAGTTAGAGCAGGTTACCTTAGAGGATGCATTGAAGCATCCAAATTGGAGCATGGGCAGAAAAATCACGGTAGATTCGGCAACCCTTGTAAACAAAGGGCTGGAGGTCATGGAAGCAAAGTGGCTTTTTGGCGTGGAATTAGAACAGATTCAGGTGGTCGTGCATCCGCAGAGCGTCATTCATTCAATGGTGGAATACGAGGACGGTGCAGTGATTGCACAGCTTGGTACACCGGATATGCGTCTGCCGATCCAGTATGCACTTTATTATCCGAACCGAAGAAGTTTAAGCGGAAAGCGTTTGAATTTTTACGAATTGGGAAGTCTGACCTTTGAAGAACCGGATATGGAGACCTTTCAGGGGTTGTCCCTGGCTATGAAAGCCATGAAGGCAGGCGGCAATATGCCAACGGTATTTAATGCGGCGAATGAACGTGCAGTTGCAATGTTTTTAGAGAAAAAAATCGGATTTTGGAATATTCCCGAAATCATTGAAGCATCTATGGAACACGTTGATTTTAGGGAAAATCCAAGTTTGGAAAAAATACTGAGTACAGAACAGGAAGTATATGAGTATATAGAGAGCAGGTGGAAACCTTGAAAATCATTTTTGCGATATTAATTTTCAGTATCATAATTCTGTTCCATGAGCTGGGACATTTTCTGTTCGCAAAGCGGGCAGGAATCCGTGTCAATGAGTTTTGTATCGGTTTAGGTCCTACGCTGGTTGGATTTACAAAAGGTGAAACCAAGTATTCCATCAAATTGCTGCCTTTTGGCGGTGCCTGCATGATGGAAGGTGAGGACGGAGACAGCAAGGCGGAGGATTCTTTTCAGAGTAAATCGGTTGGGGCAAGAATTTCCGTAGTAGCCGCAGGACCGGTCTTTAATTTCATTATGGCATTTGTCTGCGCTCTGATCTTAGTGGCATGTACCGGATATGACAGACCGGTGATCAGCGGTGTTATGGATGGATATCCTGCACAGGAAGCAGGGATGAAAGAGGGAGATGTGATCAAAAAGCTGAATTCAAAGAAGATCCATCTTTACCGGGAAGTCAGCATCTACACCTTTTTCCATGGAGATCAGTCCATTGACGTGGTATATGAGCGTGACGGCAAGACACATGAAACTACCATTACACCACGCTACGATAAGGAAAATGACCGTTATCTCTTCGGATTCTATGGAAGCGGCGAGCGGACAAAGGGCGGTCCGGTTAAGACCTTGCAATATGGTATCTATGAAGTGAAATACTGGATTGCAAGTACCTTAGAGAGCCTGAAAATGCTTGTGACAGGACAGGTGGGAATCAATGAGATGTCGGGTCCTGTCGGTATTGTCAAAGGTGTGAGCGATACCTATGAAGCAGGAGCGGCAGTCGGCTGGTTTTCCGTTTTTGTCGGAATGCTCAACTGGACGATTCTATTATCTGCGAACTTAGGTGTGATGAATCTTCTTCCGCTTCCGGCATTAGATGGAGGAAGACTGGTATTTTTGATTATAGAAGCCATTCGCGGAAAAGGCATTGACCCGGAGAAAGAGGGGATGGTTCACTTTATCGGAATCTGCCTTTTGATGGCATTGATGGTAGTAATTATGTTTAATGATATACGAAAGCTCTTCTAGGAGGAATGGTATGAATACAAGAGAAGTGCGGATCGGAAACCGTGTGATTGGCGGTGACAATCCGGTTCTGATACAGTCGATGACAAATACAAAGACCGAGGATGTACAGGCAACGGTAGCACAGATCAAACGTCTGACTGCGGCAGGCTGTGAGATTATCCGGTGTGCGGTTCCAACTATAGAGGCGGCAAAAGCGTTAGGCGAGATAAAACGTCAGATAGAGATTCCACTGGTTGCCGATATCCATTTTGACTATAAGCTGGCAATTGCAGCAATGGAAAACGGTGCGGATAAGATTCGCATTAATCCGGGTAATATTGGCTCAAAAGAACGGATTCGTGCTGTGGTGGATGTGGCGAAAGAGAGAAATATTCCAATCAGAGTAGGGGTAAACAGCGGTTCTTTAGAAAAAGAACTGGTAGCAAAATATCATGGCGTAACAGCCGAGGGACTGGTGGAGAGTGCCTTAGATAAAGTACATCTGATAGAAGAGAACGGCTATGATAATCTGGTGATTTCGATTAAATCTTCGGATGTCATGATGTGTGTACATGCTCATGAGCTGATCGCAAAAAAGACAGATTATCCGCTGCATGTCGGTATTACAGAAGCGGGAACCATTACAAGTGGCAACATCAAGTCTGCAATCGGTCTCGGACTGATTTTGAATCAGGGTATTGGTGATACGATTCGTGTGTCCTTAACAGGAGACCCATTAGAAGAGATTAAATCAGCAAAGCTGATTCTTCGTACCCTTGGCTTAAGAAAAGGCGGCATTGAAGTAGTGTCCTGTCCGACCTGCGGAAGAACACAGATTGATTTGATTGCCCTTGCAAACCGTGTGGAAGATATGGTTGCCGATATCCCATTGGATATCAAAGTTGCGGTTATGGGATGCGTGGTAAACGGTCCGGGGGAAGCAAGAGAGGCAGATATCGGAATTGCAGGAGGAATCGGGGAAGGATTACTGATTAAACATGGTGAAATCGTGCGTAAACTTCCGGAAGAGGAACTCTTAGATGCATTGAGAAACGAACTGTTGAATTGGAGTGAGTAAGATGGCAAATGCCTTTTTAGAGGTCTTTCCTACATTACAACTAAATCACGAAATGAAGGGTCTTTTGTCAGAAGCCACGGTAACAAAAGTGGCTTCTAACCGTAACCGGGATTTTATCCGTGTCTATTTTGACAATACAAGGCTAATTCCTAAGCGGGATATCTGGCGTTTAGAAGAGGATATGAGACAGCAGCTTTTTCCAAATCAGAAGATGCAGATCAAGCTGATGGAACATTACCGCCTTTCCGGCCAGTATACGGCAAAGACACTTTTAGATACCTATAAAGAGAGCATGTTGTGTGAGATCAAAGAATACAGCCTGCTCCTTTATAATATTTTTAGAAAAGCCGAGATCCGCTTTGAAGAAGATATGCAGATGACGTTGATCTTAGAAGATACGTTAATCGCAAGGGAAAGTCAGGACGAGCTGATCGAAGTCTTAGATAAGATCATAAGAGAACGCTGCGGCATCCAGACGAAGTTCGACATTCAGTTCGTGGAGAAAAAAGAGAGCCATTATAAAAAAGATACCGACCATCAGATCGATTTAGAAGTCGAGAGTATCGTAAGGCGTACGGCGGCAGCAAAATCGGAGCATGAGCAGGAACACGCTGAGGACGAAATGCTCGGAGCAGTCGCAAAAGAAAACGAGGCAGATACTTCAAAGGCTCAGAGTCCGAAAGAGCAGAGTGCAAAAGTAGCCAAGACAAAGTCCGCTGCAGATGCGGGAAGCCGGCAGAACGGTAAGAAGGGTGGAGTTAAGAAGCGCGAGTACGGTCTGAAGCGTTCCGAAAACCCGGATGTATTCTACGGACGTGATTTCGACGAAGAAGCAGTGACAATCGATACAATACAGGGAGAAGTCGGCGAGGTCGTTATTCGCGGACAGATCATCGATACCGATATGCGGGAACTTCGGAATGGAGAAAAAACGATCGTCAAGATCGTCATTACAGACTTTACGGATACGATCGCAGCTAAGATTTTTGTAAAAAATGAGCAGCGGGATGAATTGATGGAGCATCTGAAAAAAGGAAACTTCATCAAGATCAAAGGTGTTACAACGATGGACAAGTTTGACCATGAAATCGGGCTGTCCTTCTTAGCCGGTATGAAGAAAATCCCTGATTTTACCACTCCAAGATTAGATAACAGCATGGAAAAGAGAGTCGAGCTGCATTGCCATACCAAAATGAGCGATATGGACGGTGTTTCTGATGTAAAAGACATCATAAAAAGGGCAAAATCATGGGGTCATAAAGCAATTGCAATTACTGACCACGGTGCAGTGCAGGCATTTACGGATGCGTATCATTCCGTCAGTCCTGAGGATGATTTTAAGGTCATATATGGAGTAGAGGCATATTTAGTTGACGATTTAAAAGAAATCATTACAAATTCTAAGAATCAGAGTCTGGATGATTCCTATGTGGTATTTGACTTAGAGACCACCGGATTTAGTCCGAATACCTGTAAAATCATCGAAATCGGAGCTGTAAAGGTTGAGAATGGAGTCATTACAGAGCGTTTTTCGGAATTTGTCAATCCACAGGTGCCGATTCCGTTTAAAATTGAGGAATTAACCGGAATCCGTGACGATATGGTCATGGGGGCGGAAACCATTGAAGAGATCCTGCCGCGTTTTATGGAATTTTGTGAAGGTTGTGTAATGATCGCACACAATGCAGAATTTGATATGAGCTTTATCCGCAAAAATTGTATGGATTTAGATATCCCATGCGATCATACGGTTGGCGATACGGTGGCAATGGCAAGAATCTTACTGCCGGCCTTACATCGTTTTAAATTAGATACCGTCGCAAAAGCACTGAAGATTTCATTAGAAAACCATCATCGTGCAGTAGATGATGCAGAATGTACGGCACACATTTTTGTAAAGTTCATTGAAATGTTAAAAGAGCGCCATATTGAGACACTGAATGATCTGAACAGTCTTGGGGCAACGTCGGTCGATACGGTGAAAAAGCTGCCGACCCACCATGCGATCATCTTAGCACAGAATGAAGTCGGAAGGATTAATCTCTATCGTCTCGTTTCCGAATCGCATCTGACGTATTATGCGAAGAGACCAAGGATTCCAAAGAGTCTTTACCTAAAATATAAAGAGGGACTCTGTATTGGTTCTGCCTGTGAAGCAGGAGAACTGTATCAGGCAATTTTAAACGGAAGACCACAGGAAGAGATCGCAAGACTGGTCAATTTCTATGACTATTTAGAAATCCAGCCGCTGGGCAACAATATGTTCATGTTAGAGAGTGACAAAGCTCCGGTGGAGACAATAGAGGAACTTCAGGAGATCAACCGTAAAATCTGCCGGTTAGGAGAGGAGTTCCACAAACCGGTGGTCGCAACCTGCGATGTCCACTTTTTAGACCCGCAGGATGAGGTTTACCGAAGGATCATCATGGCAGGCAAAGGCTTTAAGGATTCGGATGATCAGGCGCCGTTGTATCTGCGTACTACCGAAGAAATGTTAGCAGAATTTGAGTATCTTGGCAGTGAAAAAGCCAGAGAGGTAGTCATTACAAATCCAAATAAGATTGCGGCGATGTGTGAACGCATTGAGCCGGTGCGTCCTGATAAATGTCCGCCGGTGATCGAGAATTCAGACCAGATGCTGCGTGATATCTGCTATAACAAGGCACATGAGATGTACGGGGAAGAACTGCCGCCAATCGTACAGGAACGTTTAGAAAGAGAATTAAATTCCATTATATCAAACGGCTATGCCGTAATGTATATCATTGCACAGAAGCTGGTGTGGAAATCAAATGAAGACGGCTATCTGGTAGGTTGCCGTGGTTCCGTAGGTTCTTCATTTGCGGCAACCATGTCGGGTATTACCGAGGTCAATCCGTTAAGACCACATTATTATTGTAAAAAATGCCACTACAGTGATTTTGATTCAAAAGAGGTATTAGCCTATGCGGGACGTTCCGGTTGTGATATGCCGGATAAGAACTGTCCGGTCTGCGGCGAGCCGCTGACGAAAGACGGCTTTGATATCCCATTTGAAACCTTCTTGGGATTTAAGGGAAATAAAGAGCCGGATATCGACCTGAACTTTTCCGGTGACTATCAGGGAAAGGCACACCGCTATACGGAGGTTATTTTCGGTGAGGGACAGACATTCCGTGCCGGAACGATCGGAACCTTAGCAGATAAGACCGCATTCGGTTATGCAAAGAATTATTATGAAGAGCGTGGAATTGCAAAGAGAAACTGTGAAATCGACCGGATCGTACAGGGCTGTGTCGGGATCCGCAGGACAACCGGACAGCATCCGGGTGGAATCATCGTACTTCCGGTAGGAGAAGAAATCTATTCCTTCACACCGGTACAGCATCCGGCGAACGATATGGAAACAGATATCATTACGACACACTTTGATTACCACTCGATCGATCACAACTTATTAAAATTAGATATACTCGGACACGATGATCCGACCATGATTCGTATGTTAGAGGATTTAACCGGAATTGATGCACAACAGATCCCTCTTGACGAACCAACGGTCATGTCCCTGTTTTTAAATACCAGTGCATTAGGAGTAGAGCCGGAAGATTTAGGCGGATGTCCGTTAGGTTCACTTGGAATTCCGGAGTTTGGAACCGATTTTGTTATCCAGATGTTAATTGATACAAAACCGCAGAGTTTTTCCGATCTGATCCGTATTTCGGGTCTGTCCCATGGTACGGACGTGTGGTTAGGAAATGCACAGACCCTGATCGAAGAGGGAAAAGCAACGATCTCCACGGCAATCTGCACGCGTGATGATATTATGATCTATCTGATCGGTATGGGCTTAGAGAGTGAGCTTTCCTTTACGATCATGGAGTCTGTCCGAAAAGGAAAAGGCTTAAAGGATGAGTGGATCGAGGAAATGAAGGCACACGATGTACCGGACTGGTATATCTGGTCCTGTCAGAAGATCAAATACATGTTCCCGAAAGCCCATGCGGCGGCATATGTTATGATGGCATGGAGAATTGCTTATTGTAAAGTATATTATCCGCTTGCCTACTATGCAGCATTTTTCAGTATCCGTGCTACGGCGTTCAACTATGAGCTGATGTGCCAGGGAAAAGAAAAGCTGAATTATTTTATCAAGGATTACGAAAAGCGAAAAGATACCCTGACAAAAAAGGAGCAGGATACGGTAAAGGATATGCGTATTGTACAGGAGATGTATGCCAGAGGTTTTACTTTCTTACCGTTAGATGTCTATACCGCAAAGGCAAGGTATTTCCAGATCATAGATGGAAAGCTGATGCCGGCACTCAATACCATCGAAGGATTGGGTGATAAGGCGGCAGAAGCCATCGAAGATGCAGCAAAACAGGGAGCATTCCTGTCAAAAGATGATTTCAGACAGAGAACAAAGGTATCTAAGACCGTTATCGATCTGATGAGTGATCTCGGACTCTTAGAAGGACTTCCGGAGACGAACCAGTTATCCTTATTCGATTTTTAAATCAAGATTAAATGAAATGCGAGGTTGCTTTATGGATACATATAAAGTAAAAAAATTAAATCATCCTATAAATTTAGAAATTGCAGTACCGGGTTCTAAAAGTATTACCAATCGTGCGCTTTTTTTAGCGGCTCTTGGAAACGGAGCGGTGCATTTAAAGGGAGTCCTTTTTTCGGCGGATTCGAGATACTTTTTAAGCAGCTTAAAATCTCTTGGTTTTTCAGTAGAGATCCGGGAAGAAGAAAAAGAGGTTATCGTAGGCGGCTGTGGAGGCGTGATCCCAAAGAAAGAAGCAGAAATCTATGTGGGAAGTGCCGGAACGGCAGCTCGTTTTCTAACGGCGATGCTGGCACTTTCCGAAGGAGTCTATACCATACAGGCATCGGAGCAGATGAAGCGCAGGCCTATGCGTCCGCTCTTTGAGGCATTAGAGCAGTTAGGGGCAGAGTTTACCTATTTAGAAAAAGAAGGCTTTCTTCCGGTGCGTGTGCGTGGAAAACGCGGCGGTTTTAAGGAAGCATCGTTAGATATCAGCCGCAGTACCCAGTTTTTAAGTGCATTGCTGATGATGGCACCTGTTTTAGGCGAAGATTTTACGATCCACATTATGAGTGAGAAAAAAGACGGTTCTTATATCAGGATCACAAAAAAGATGATGGAGCAGTTCGGTGTGGAATGTACCTTTGATGGAGATTCTTACCATATAAAAAAGGGACAGAACTATCAAAGAGAAATCTATGAGATTGAGCCGGATGTCTCTGCAGCATGTTATTTTTATGCGATGGCGGCATTGACCGGAGGCAGGACGGTAGTAAAGAATGTCCATAAGGATTCGATGCAGGGAGATCTGCGATTTTTAGAAGTGTTAGAAAAATTAGGCTGTCATGTCACAGATACCGAAGCGGGAATTGAAGTGACAGGAACGAATGACGGACATTATCCGGGAATTATCGTAGATATGAATGATTTTTCAGATCAGACGATGACGCTTGCAGCATTAGCTCCATTTGCGGATTCCCCAACGACCATCCGAAATATCGGGCATATCCGTTTACAGGAATCGGACCGGTTATCTGCGATTGTCAAAGAATTAACAAAAATGGGGATCCGGGTAGAAGAAGGAGAAGATTTTTTAGTCATTTATCCGGGAATACCACAGCCATCATTGGTCAGTACCTATGAGGACCACCGGATGGCAATGGCATTTTCCCTGATCGGTTTAAGAAGCGAAGGAATTGTCATAGACAATCCGCTATGCTGTAAAAAGACATTTGAAGAGTATTTTACTCTGTTAGATCAGATCATAAAGGATCACCGTTAAGTTTTCCTGTTAGTCTTTTACTCCGGCATGGAAAGTGTGGATATTGGCAGTACCGGTTGTCGGAGTATAGAAGACGGTATCGTTTTCATTCAGTCTGCGGAAGCAGACAAATTGTGAGGTAATATTGATATCCGTATAAATACCCTCAGAAATCACCTCGACATCCGAGCCGTCTGTCTGCATACGGCAAAGGGCAGGATTCTGATTTCTGCAATAGTAGATCGTACTGCCATAGACGTTGAAGCAGTCCACGCGCTCATTTGTTAAGACGGTTGTCTCTTTGGTGTTCAGATTTACTTTTGTTAAGCAGTAATTGTTTGAACAATCCATATAGTAAGCCGTATCGCCATCCACGATCGGCATCCAGCAGTCTCCATCAAAAATCTGGTTAGAGCTTTTGTTTTCCGCATTCATGGAGTAGATGTGACGGTCGTTTTCTAATCCGTTGTAATATAAATAATTGCCGTTGGCAGAGCAGGTATAATAAGGCTGATCCTTAACCTGTTCTTTTTCTTTTCCGTCAATCTTCACACGGTACATGGTAGTTGCAGTGTCCTTATCATAGTGCAGATAGTACATATAATTGCCCAAAAGGGAGGCGTACATGGAAGGCTCCGGGTCTAAGATGACACGTCCCTTTCCGTTTTTCCGGTTGATACGGCAAAGGCTGTTATTATTCCAGCGTAAAAAGGAAAAATCACTGTTCTCTGCCTTATTGTTTCTGGCATAGTAGATATAGTGTTCATCTGCATTGATAAAGGTTGCAGTATCGTTGCTTAATTTTTTGACATCATCTCCATTTAAAGACATGGAGTAAAGGCGGTAATTGTCATCGGGATTTGCAAAATAGACGGTACCGTCATACTCGCAGAACATGCCGCCGTTATAAAGGTTTCCGGCAGTGTTTCCGTTGACATAGGTGTCATTAAAACGGGTTTTTGTATGGAAAAAATGTATGAGCCAGATGGCAATGATAAGCAGTACGGCTGCAATCGGAAGAATCCATTTCATCTTTTTACTCATGGTATGTATACTCCTTCTAAAATATATTTAAAATTCATGTAAAAATTATAGTTCATATGATGCTTTTTCGCAAGGAAATCTTGATATCAAAAGCGGGATAGGGTATGATAGAAAAAAATATGACAGGGTGGAAAAAATGAAAGATTTACTGGAAATACGAGAGGAAATAGACCGCATTGACGGTCAGATGATCGAACTCTATGAAAAGCGCATGGAGTGTACCGCACAGGTGGCGGAATATAAGATTTCGACCGGAAAGAAGATTTTTGATAAAGAGCGGGAGCAGGCAAAATTAGAAAAAGCAGAGAGCCTTGCATCAAATACATTTAATAAACGAAGTGTCAGGGAACTGTTTGAGCATATCATGTCGATGAGCCGGAAGCGTCAGTATCAGATTTTGACAGAACAGGGATTGACAAAAAAGCCGGATTTCATCTGTGAGGACAAGCTGGATTTTACCAAGGCAAGAGTGGTTTTTCAGGGTGTGGAAGGAGCGTACAGCGAAGCAGCCATGAAAGAATTCTTTGGCAGTGACACAGACAGTTTTCATGTGGAAACGTGGCGGGATGCGATGGAAGCTATTAAAAACGGAGAAGCGGATTATGCGGTACTTCCGATCGAGAATTCCTCAGCGGGAAGTGTTCGTGAGAACTACGATCTGTTAGTTGAATATGACCACTGCATTGTCGGTGAGCAGATCATAAAGATCGAACATGTGCTGTTAGGACTGCCGGAGGCAGAACTTTCAGATATCGATCAGGTCTATTCCCATCCGCAGGCATTGATGCAGTGCAGTAAGATTTTAGAAGAACACCGTGACTGGGAAAAGATCAGCTTGAAGAATACGGCTGTTTCTGCAAAAAAAGTCAAAGAGGATGGAAAGAAGAATCAGGCGGCAATTGCAAGCAAACTGACTGCCGAATTATACGGGCTTAAGATCTTAAAAGAAAATCTTTCGAATAATGCAGATAATTATACAAGATTTATCATCGTGACCGGAAAGCATGTCTTTGAAAAAGATGCGAAGAAGGTCAGCATCTGCTTTGAGATCCCGCATCAGAGCGGTTCTCTTTATCAGATGATCTCACATTTTATCTTTAATGGGATCAATATGACAAAGATTGAATCGAGACCGATCCAGGGAAAGAACTGGGAATACCGGTTTTTTATAGATATTGAAGGAAATCTGAATGACGGAGCAGTACAGAATGCATTAAACGGTTTGTCAGAAGAGACAAGCAAGTTAAAAATACTGGGTAATTTTTAAGTGAGAAGAGGCGTAATGAAATGAAAAGTGCAGGCGAATTGATATTATACAAAGATTTTAACGGAACAGATGAAGAGATTTTTTATCCGATGGCATCGATCATTGAGCGGAGCAGACGCGGCGGAATGGATGCTAAGGAGGAGAGGCAGAAGTTCTACGAGTGTTTTCATCGATTGTTAGAAGTATCTGCAAGTCATGGTTTTCAGGGAAATCTGTGGCATAACTATCTTACATATCTGTTGATCAGCAATGAAAATGCATACAGCAGAGCCTGTGAAATACGCGGAAATATCGAGGGAAGCATCAATGAGATCGCTCTGCATGATTTTGAGGTTTTCCGTTATTTCTTTAAATTTGATCTGGAAGAATTAGGACGAAAACTCGGAGTAGACTGTATTCCGGTACTTTTGCACTATGAGCGGTTTGAAGGAAACGGCAAGGTATTTAACAGCAGGATCCGTGACCGCATCTGTGATCTGAGTGTCCGGTTAGAGCAGACCGAAAATGTATCGGAATTTAAAGACTGTGTTACGGAATTTTACCGGGATTTTGGAGTGGGAAAACTCGGACTGCATAAGGCATTCCGCGTGGAACACCATGAAAATGGTGCAGGGATCGTACCGATCACAAATATCGCACATGTCCATTTAGACGATCTGGTCGGTTACGAACTTGCAAAGAAAAAATTAGTAGAGAATACGGAAGCATTCGTAGAAGGCAGGGCAGCAAATAACTGTCTTTTATTTGGAGATGCGGGAACCGGAAAGAGTTCAAGTATTAAGGCGATCATCAATCAGTATTATGATAAAGGTCTTCGGATGATCGAAATTTATAAGCACCAGTTCGGAGACTTACAGAGTGTGATCGCGCAGATCAAAAATCGTAATTACAAATTCATTATCTATATGGATGATCTGTCTTTTGAAGAATTTGAGATCGAATATAAGTATTTAAAGGCAGTAATAGAAGGCGGCTTAGAGAAAAAACCGCAGAATGTTTTGATCTATGCAACTTCAAACCGCAGACATCTGATCCGCGAGAATTTCAGCGACAAAGAAGAAGTTAGAGAGGATATGCATACTTCCGATACGGTACAGGAAAAACTTTCCTTGGTATACCGTTTTGGCGTATCCATCTATTTTGGCGCACCAAACAAGAAAGAATTTCAGGAGATTGTGAAAGTTCTAGCAGAGAAGCATGGAATCAACATGCCGCAGGAGGAGCTCCTTTTAGAAGCCAATAAATGGGAGTTAAGCAACGGCGGGCTGTCAGGAAGGACTGCCCAGCAGTTCATTGACCATCTGCTTGGAACGATGAAATAGTACCTGAGAGGAGAAATACATGAGGATTACAACATTTGCAGCAATCTATGTCGGTTCTTATGAGGTTAGCTTAAAGATCACGGAAATCTCAGCAAAACGCAAGATAAGAGAGATTGATCTGATCAGAAGCAGGATCGGGATCGGCAGAAATATTTATAAACATAAAAAAGTGGAAACAGAAGTCATGGAAGAACTCTGTGAGATCCTTTCAGAATATGAAGAGATCATGAAGTCTTACAGGGTAGATGCTTACCGTGTCTATGCAGGAGCCTTTTTAAAGGATGCAGGAAATGTTCTGTTTGTCTTAGAGCAGATCCGGATCAGGACAGGACTGACTTTACAGATTTTAAGCAACTCTGAGCGGAGGTTTATCGGATATCAGTCAGTTGCGGCCAGAGAAGAATTTGATGCTATGACTAAAGAGGGAGCGGCAGTTGTCGATGTCGGCGGCGAGAGCATCCAGATCACACTCTTTTCCGAGGGCGGTGTGGTAACGACGCAGCACCTTGTTCTTGGAACCATGCGTTTGAGGGAACAGCTTGCAGGGATCGGAAATACGGTTGCCCGTTTTGAAAAGCAGATGGAGGAGCTGATCAACAAAGAGATTGAAGTATTTAAGGCGATGTATCTGAAAAAAAGAGAACTGCGTTATCTGATCTTTTTAGGTGATTACAGCTTAGAACTGATGGAGAGTATTCAGGGAAACGGTAAGATTAAGACGGCGAAGACAGAAGTGTTTGCAGAGCATTTAAAGGAGCTGGGCAGACAGAATCCGGAGGACGTGGCGGAGCAGTTAAAGCTATCTACGGTTGACCCGCTGTTAGTGCCGTCCATTGTCATGTACCGCTGCATTGCACAGGAGCTTGGAACCGGCGAAGTCTGGGTTCCGGGAAATAATATCAGTGATGGTATTGCATATCAGTATGCCAGTGAGAATAAATTATTAAAATCCGTGCATGATTTTGATAATGACGTGTTAAGTGCGGCTACCAACCTGTCGAAACGTTACCACAGCTATTCGCCGCATATTGATGCACTGACAAAAATGTCAACCATGATTTTTCATGCAATTCAGAAAGTACATGGTATGGGAAGCAGAGAACAGCTCTTACTTCAGGTTGCGGCAATCCTGCATGATTGTGGAAAATTTGTCAGTCTTGCAAACGGACCGGACTGTGCCTATGACATTATCATGGCTTCCGAAATCATCGGACTGTCCCATTTAGAACGTGAGATCGTGGCAAGTACCGTGCGCTACAATACCAGACCGTTAGACCCATACGAGCAGGTTGCGGATAAGATGGATGTGCAAAGTTATATGACAGCAGCAAAGTTAGCAGCCATCCTTCGGGTGTCAAATGCCTTAGACCGCAGTCATAAACAGAAATTCAGTACGATTAAGGTCGTATTAAAAAATAAAGAACTTCTGATTACGGTAGAGACGAAAGATGACATTATTTTAGAAAAAGGGCTGTTAGCAAATAAATCGGACAGCTTCGAGGCAATCTTCGGAATCAAACCGGTTCTTCGGGAAAAGAAAAAGTTTTAAGGAGAGAGGATAAGATGGAAGAAAAAAATGTTTTTTTAAGCCCGGAATATTATGAAAACAGGGAATTAAGCTGGCTGAAATTCAATGGCAGAGTATTAAATGAAGCACGGGATAAATCCATCCCTCTGTTAGAGCGTTTGAAATTTATCAGTATTACCTCCTCGAATCTCGATGAATTTTTTATGGTCAGAGTAGCTTCGTTAAGGGATATGGTTCATGCCGATTATAAAAAGACAGATATTGCAGGAATGACGGCAACGGAGCAGTTAGAAAAAATCAATGTGGCAACCAGAGAACTAGTGGAGTTACAGTATTCCACCTATAACCGTTCGCTGGTTCCACAGTTAGAAACGAAGGGAATCCGTATCATTGATGCCTTTGAGGAACTGACAAAGGAGCAGCAGGAATTTGTGGATAAATATTTTGAGGAAACGGTTTATCCGGTGCTTACGCCGATGGCGGTGGATGCTTCCCGTCCGTTTCCGCTGATCCGTAATAAGACTTTGAACATTGCCGCATTTTTATTAAAAAAAGGTGAGAAAAAGAAAGAAGAAAACTATGAATTTGCTACGGTACAGGTGCCGGGAGTACTACCGCGTATCATACCGATCCCGGATGGAGAGAATCACAGTTTTATCCTGTTAGAGCAGATCATTGAAAAAAATATGGAACGGCTTTTCTTAAATTACGATGTAATTTGTGCTTATCCATACCGTATCATGAGAAATGCAGACCTTACCATTGATGAGGACGAAGCAGAGGATTTATTACAGGAAATCCAAAAGCAGTTAAAAAAACGTCAGTGGGGCGAGATCATCCGATTAGAGGTCGAGGATAAGATCGACAAAAAACTGCTTCATTTTTTAAAGGAAGAGTTACAGATCCCAAAGGACGATATCTATAAAATTAACGGACCTCTGGACCTGACCTTTTTAATGAAAGTCTACGGTATTGAGGGTTGTGATGATCTGCGTTATGCACCGTACAAACCGCAGAAGGTGCCAAAAATCCCGGCAGGCTGCGACATCTTTGAGGCGATCCGAAAAGAAGATATTCTGTTACATCATCCATACCAGACCTTTGATCCGGTCGTGGATTTTATCCGTCAGGCGGCAGTGGACCCGGATGTACTTGCCATCAAACAGACCCTGTACCGTGTCAGCGGTAATTCGCCGATCATTGCATCCTTGGCACTAGCTGCAGAAAACGGAAAACAGGTATCTGTTTTAGTAGAGTTAAAGGCACGTTTTGATGAAGAGAATAACATTGTCTGGGCGAAAAAATTAGAAAAAGCCGGATGTCATGTCATCTATGGTTTAGTCGGTTTGAAAACACACAGTAAGATCGCACTGGTGGTACGAAAAGAAGAAGACGGCATCCGCAGATATGTGCATTTAGGAACCGGAAATTACAATGATTCCACGGCAAAACTCTATACCGACTGTGGAATGTTTACCTGCTCAGAGGCGATCGGAGAGGATGCTACGGCAGTCTTTAATATGCTCTCCGGCTATTCCGAACCGTCTACATGGAATAAATTAGTCATTGCACCGATCTGGCTCCGCAAAAAGTTCTTAAGCCTGATCCAGCGTGAGACAAGGAATGCAAGGGCAGGAAGGGAAGCAAGGATCGTAGCAAAGATGAATTCGCTCTGCGACCAGGGAATTATTGCGGCACTTTATGAAGCATCGGCAGTAGGAGTCAAGATTGATTTAGTAGTCCGCGGTATCTGCTGTCTGAAAACGGGAATTCCGGGGATCAGCGAGAATATCCATGTGCGTTCCATTGTCGGAAACTTCTTAGAGCACAGCAGGATCTTCTATTTTTATAATGACGGATTTGAAGATGTCTACATGGGAAGTGCAGACTGGATGCCAAGAAACTTAGACCGCCGTGTAGAAATCCTGTTTCCGGTAGAGGATGAACAGTTGAAAAAACAGGTGATGCACATCTTAGAAGTAGAGCTTGCAGATAACGTCAAAGCCCATATCCTGAATGCCGACGGTCAGTATGTGAAAGTCGATAAACGTGGAAAAGTGTTAGTGAATTCACAGGAGCAGTTCTGCGAGGAAGCAAAAAACAGCTTTGTGGAAGAAAAAGAGGAACACAGAGAGCGTGTCTTTATTCCGGCTGAACAGGCAGAAGACAACGGACAGTAGGAGGAATACGGAATGGAAACAAAAATTTTATTTGCAGATATCGATGGGACATTGCTCAATGACCAAAAGGAGATTCCCAAAGAAAATATGACAGCCATTCAAAAAGCGTTAGACTGTGGACATTATGTGGTTGTGGCAACCGGAAGACCATTAGACAGTGCCAAGGCGGTGGCAAAGGATTTAGGACTGATGATGCCGGGATGCTATCTGATTGCCTATAATGGAGCGATTGTTTACGATTGTGGAAATGAAAAGGTCTTAAAAAAAGAGTCTCTTCCACTTGCCTATGTAAAAGAGTTGTTTGAACGTGCAAAAAAAGCGGGGCTTTACATTCAGACTTACAAGGGCAATCAAATCATTACGACACAGGATTCGCCGGAGTTAGAGGCATACCGCAATCATACCAAGCTGCCTTATCAGGTCGTGGAGGATATGTTTGCGGTGTTAGATGAAGAACCGCAAAAGGCAATGCTGATCCATTTGACCGACAAGTCGAAGTTAGAACAGTTCCAGAGGGATAATATGGAGTGGCAGGAGGGAAAATGCATCAGCCTTTTCTCTATGGACACCTATTTAGAATACTGCCCTCCGGGAGCAACGAAAGCTGCCGGTGTGGATTTTTTATGTGAATATCTGAAGGTTCCGCTCAAAAACACTGTTGCAGCAGGTGATGAGCGGAACGATATTCCGATGTTGCAGGAAGCACACATCGGAGTTGCAATGAAAAATGCAAAAGAGGAAGTGAAAGCGTGTGCAGACTATGTGACGCAACGCACGAATAATGAGGCTGGAATCGCAGAAGTAATTGAAAAATTCTTACTATCCGAATCATAACAGATCACGGATAGTAAGAATATCAGATGTCACCTCAAAGTACCCCGGCGGCTTTTTTGATCGGAATGAGAATCTCATCCGGAATCAAAAGGCCGCCTTTTCCTGTGCCTAAATGCAGGTAAGGCTTATTGGCTCCATGATAATCGGAACCACCGCTGATCAATAGATCATATTCTTTGGCAATCTGACAAAAATTCCGTTCATCTCCGGGAGAGTTCGCAGAATAGATCGCTTCAATGCCGGTTAAGCCATGTTCCTTAAGTTCTAAGATAAAAGCTTTTAAACGGTCAAAATTCATATGACAGAGTACCGGATGTGCAAAAAATGCAACGCCGCCGGCAAGCCGGATCAACCGGATCGCCTCAAACGGATCAATTTTTTCGCGTGGCACATAGCAGCGGCATCCGTCTCCGAGATACTTCGCAAACACGGTTTCACGGTCTTTGACCATTCCGTGTTCCACTAAATATTTTGCAAAATGGGCACGGGTGATCACACTTTTTGGGTTTTCACGATATAAATCTTCCATCGTGATCGCAAAGCCTTCTTTTTGTAAAAGAATCGTCATTTTTTCGTTTCGAAGGTCACGGCTGTTGATAAAGGTATCTAAATGCTTTAAAAAATCAGGATTGTTTTCATCAATATAATATCCTAAAATATGCACTTCTTTTCCTTCGTAGTCGGTAGACAGCTCAATGCCCGGGATCAGTTCAATGCCGGCTTCTTTTGCAGCCGGGCGGGCATACTTCAAACCGCCAATGGTATCATGGTCAGTCAGGGCAAAGGCATGAAGCCCCACCTGCTTTGCAAGTGTGACAAGTCCGCACGGTGTGTCCGTGCCATCGGATTCTGTAGAATGTACATGTAGATCGATCATGGAAAAACCTCTTTTCCGCATTTTTCATAGTGCTAAAGATATTGTTGTTTTGAATAATCCGGATTCGTAGCAGCAATAAATAATTTTAATAACTGTAGTGCATACTTACGACTATCTTCCGGATAACCGTTTAACAGTTCTAATATAGCAAGAGTTTCATCATGCTGTGATATCAATAACTCAGGATCCCCTTTTCCAAAAATCATATAGTCTAATGGCATATTCAGAGCCTCTGCAAATGCAAGCATGGTTTCAATAGACATGCCACAGCTTCCCCGTTCAATGTCAGCGCAATACTTCGGTGCTCTGTCAATTTTCTCAGACAATTCATCCTGAGTCAAGCCTAAGAGCTGACGTTTTTTTCGTATGCGGTCGCCAACAGCAAGCCGGTCATACATTTCCTTGGAGTTTTTCATCTTATTCCTCCTTTCAATTGGTAAAAGAATCCATACTATATTTATGTTAAATGGTAAAGAACTTGACAAAACCTGTTTTTAGCGTATAATAAAAGTCAGTTCTAAACGTAACTGATAATACATAGAGAACGAAATTAATGAAAAGAAAAAATGTGGAGGTTGTATATGAGAAAAGCATCAACTAAAAGTATTATTGCCTTTGCGTTAGCAATTATGCTGGCACTTAGCAGTACAATGGTTATACCGGTAGAGGCAAAAGCGGCACCGAAGGCGAAAAAAATTGTATTAAATGTCACAAAAAAGACGATGAATGTAGGACAGACAACCACTTTAAAGGTAAAGAAGGTGTCACCTTCTAACGCATCAAAAAGTGTCAAGTATTCGACAAGTAAAAAAAGCGTTGCAACTGTCGATTCTAAAGGAAAAATCAAGGCAAAAGCAGCGGGAACAGCTACTATTACAGTAACTTCAAAGTCAAACAGCAAAGTGAAAGCAACCTGTAAAGTTACCGTAAAGCAGCCGGTAAAGAAGATTCAGATTTCAAAGAATGTTCTTGCGGTTCAGAAGGGAAAAACCGTTAATATCAAGGCAACCGTTAAACCGAAGAATGCATCCAATAAAAAATTAAAATATAAAACCAGCAATAAAAAAATTGCAACGGTTAACTCAAAAGGAAAAGTAAAAGGTATCAAGAACGGAACAGTTACGATCACAGTAACAGCAGCAGATGGAAGCAAGAAGAAGGCAACCTGTAAAGTCGGAGTTTATACGGCTAAAATCAAGAAAGCAACGGTATCTCCTTCTAAAAAGACGTTAAATGTTGGTCAGACTGTAACATTAAAGACAAAAATCAAATCACCATCTAAAGGAGCAGTTAATCTCTTTACATGGACAAGCAGTAATAAGAAAGTTGCATCTGTAGATGCAAATGGAAAAGTGAAAGCATTAAAAGCAGGAACAGCAACAATTACAGGTACGGCAGCAGATGGAAGCAAGAAAAAAGTAACCTGTAAAATTACTGTAAAGCAGCCGGTTAAGAAAGTTACTATTACCCCGTCTTCTGCGCAGGTAACAGAAGGACAGAAGGTTACATTAAAGGTAAATGTGAGTCCTGCAAATGCAAGTAATAAAAAAGTTACATGGAAGAGCAACAATACTTCAATAGCAACTGTGGATGGAAATGGCGTTGTAACAGGTAAAAAAGCAGGAAATGCAACGATTACAGCAACAGCAGCAGACGGAAGTGGAAAAAGTGCAAGTGCAACAGTGAATGTAAAAGCAAAACCGGTAGATCCAAAACCAGAGAATCCGGTTATCCGGGTAAGCGGAATCACATTGGATAAGAGCAGTGTAGAAGTAAAAGCAAATACTCCGGCATTTACATTAAAAGCAACGGTTACACCGGCAAATGCCACGAATAAAACAGTAACATGGAAAACAAGCAATGCGTCAGTTGCGGATGTTCATGCAGGAACTGTTACAGTAAAAACAGAAGGAACAGCAACGATTACAGCAACAGCAGGTGGAAAAACAGCATCCTGTCTTGTAAAAGTTATTGGAAAAACAGTAGCTTTTGATACTACACAGAGTACAGAGTATGTTTCTTGTCTGGATAAATCAGCTGTTTCCTATCAGACAGAATACCAGAATAAAGTAAGAAGCATCACTGCAAAAGAAGTTGCGGAAGATATTGCAGACATCAAAGATTATTGGACATTGTATAGTGATACGGATAAGAGTCTTGAAGAAATATTTAACAGTAGTAAGTGTAATACTGCTATTGAAAAAATGCAGGAATTAAATCTTGGAAGACTGATAGAAGAAGATTGCAAGATTACAGTTACAAGTCCGGCACATAATAAAAAAATAGTCAGTGCAGTCCGTACGAAGGGAAGTAAGACTGTAGAGGCAGTGATCACATTTGAAACAGCACAGGATGGAACCGGTATCGTAAATATTATACAAACTGGCGGAAATGAGCGCAAAGTTACAATTAAGGGAATAAAAAGAGATTATAACGCTCAGACAGGAATGACAGAGTTATCAGGTATTGTAAATAGCAAATATGCGTTAAAAGGTTCTATCAATGCCGAGGTTTCACAGATCAATGTAGTACGTGAGTTTGCGAATAGTCAGAAGGTACCGTTTGTAACTTATGCAGAAACAGCAAATGCTTATAAATTAACGATTAATAAAGCATATTACAATGAGGCAGTTACAGAATTGGGTATTTCACAGCAGATCACAGATTTGAATATGTGGAATATTTATACAGCAAAATAGCAGTTAGAAATGGTGAAAATGCTTTGGACGGGTAAGTCTCGTCCGAAGCATTTTAAAAGTAACAGGAGTGTCAGATGAGAAAAAAGTATCTTGGGATTGCATTAGCTGCAGGGATGATTTTAACATTAAGGTTTTCGCAAGTGGTTTATGCAGGGGATATTAATGCCGCAGAGCAAGAGCTGATCAATTATTGTAGTGGCATCTTTTATTATGAGGGAAAAGCCTATCAGGCTACATCAGAGGCAATTCAGAAGGCATATGCAAAATTATCAGCAGATGGTGTGGATCTGACATCACAAAAAGTAGAGGCGGCAAAAAGACAGGTCGCCAAAAGCATCAAAAAAGGTATTGATTCGGGCTATTTTGTAGAAGTGAGCGTAGATGACTCAAAGAAGGAAGAAGCGGATCAGAATACAGAGAGTCCTGATCAGGAAAAAGAAGAAACAGAGAAAGAAGATAAGGATATTGTTCAGCAGGAGCAGCCTGTAAAAGAAGAGACAGATCAACAGGAAGATACGGTAGAACAAAACAAGGCTGCTAAAAAAAAATCGAGTGAAGAGAAGAAAGAACCACTTGTTTCAAAAACAGGAGAAAAGATCGAGAAGTTGTTTCCAACAGAAACGAAAGAACCGGAAACGACATCTCCATTGATCCGGATTAATAAAACAGAAAAATCGGGACAGATACTCTATTATACGATAGAAGATTATCAGTCGGGTATAAGCATCACAACAACAAAGGATGGAGAAGTATTGTTTAAACGGGAAATCCCTGTCAAAAATACGGGATATTCCACAAGAAGAATATTAAAACTTGGTATGGTGTTAACTGTATTCCTGGTAGTATTCTTAAGTACTTCGATCTGGTGGATTCGGAGGCAGGAAGATTGAGAAAAAATAAGTCTTTTATCGTAATGGTAATTTTACCGTGTATATATAGTGTACTGTTTTTAATTATATTTTTATTTTGTCAGACAGAGATTAAGAGTCTGTTTGCAGATCAGTTACAAAGTATTTTCTTTAGTTCTGCACCGGAATATCAATATGAGAAACAACTTTCAGTAGAAAAAAACGTAAATAAAAAAGAGTCTTTTTTAGAAGGAGAACAGTACGGAGAAATCCTCTGTGAAAAAATAGATATGAGAGTACCACTCTATTATGGTGATAATGAGAAAATTCTCGAACAGGGTGCAGGAACTTGGAAGGGTGGAAGCATTCCGGGAAAACAGGGTGTCACTTTGATCGGTGCACATGATACTACGTTTTTTGAGAGTCTTGGAGAACTGAAAACGGGAGATAAGCTGACCGTCAATACCGGTTATGGGACTACCGTATATCAGGTAACAGGAACAGAAATTGTAAACATCAAAGATGATACAATTGACAAACAATTAAAAGAATATGAAAACAAAGACATTTTAATCTTATATACTTGCTATCCATTTCAAAGGACAGACAAGGAGAGGGAAGAGAGGTATTTTGTTTATGCACAGCCATAAAAAGAAGCGTGCGGTCTTATCAGCCGGACTTGGATTTTTTTTATCATTCAGCCTGTGGATTGCATTGCTTTCCGTTTCTTTGTCACCGGGATTATGTTCTGCCGGAACACTGGAGAGAAGCATAGACAGAAGTAATTATGTAAGTAATTCATATCAGGAATTCGTTCAGAAGTCGCAGTCAATGATAAAAGAAAATGGATTAAATGCTGATGTGGAGGCTCTGATCCCAGAGTCAGAGGTCTCAATGGATTTTTCAAAATATATGAAGTCGGTATTTCAGGGAAAGAAAAATGTTTCCTCCCAATGGGTAAGCGATACGATCAGTCAGGAAATATTGAAATATTTAGAAGAGGAAAATATAGAGATAACAGATAGTATACGTCAGGAAACACTTAAATGTGCAGAAAGTATAGAAGAGTTATATCAAAGATATTTTCAAATACCACTTTTTAAAAAGCTGTATCAGTTGGGAACTCATCAAAGAAAGATACTAATAGCAGCAGGAGGACTGGGAATCCTGATATCAGCGATTATTGGTGTGATTTTGTGGAGAATGTATCATCATAAGCATCGGGCACTCAGATATATTACAGGAGCCGTTTTTTCAGCAGGAATCTGGAATCTCATAACAGTGTACTTTTTACGTCAATGGTTGGCTCCTGAGATATTTAAGGGAACATCTAAAGCATACCTGAATTTATTATCTGCGTATCAGACAGAATTTTTGATACCATTTTTACTTGTTACAGTTCTTGCATTTTTTAGCGGAGGATTGCTTGCAATAATGGGAAAGAAGACAAAGAACATGAAATAAATGCACAAGAAGAGGAAAAAAATGAGAGAACTAGGCAATGGTGCCGGATATCTGGATTTTCATACACATATACTACCGGGAATTGATGATGGTGCTTCTACAGAAGAAATTACAAAACAGATGTTAAGAGAAGCATATAGGCAGGGGGTGCGCACGATCATGGCAACTCCCCATAACTATCCGGGAGGAAAAAATGCAGAAAGTCAGACCGTCATAGAACTTTGCGGGAAGGCAAATTTATGGGCAAAAGAAATAGCAGCTGATTTAAAGGTGCTTTCCGGCAATGAAATTTATTACAGAGAGAGTATCTGTGAGGAAATTGCAGCCGGAAAAATATTGACAATGGCAGACAGCAGATATGTTTTAGTGGAGTTTTCGCCGGGAGAGGGATTTGTCAAAGTATATGATGGCTGCAGAAAGTTAATAGAACGAGGATATTATCCGGTAATTGCTCATATCGAAAGAATCCATGGGGTATTCTCTAAGGAAGAAAAAATAGAAGAACTGATCCGCATGGGATGTTATATGCAGGCAAATTGTGAGGATTTTATGGGAGGCATTTTTGATAGAAAAGCAGCAAGACTTTTTCGTTATTTAGAATGTGGATATCTGCATTTTTTAGGAAGCGATTGTCATAATATGGCTGACAGAGTACCTATGATGCAGGAATGTATCGACAGGCTTTATAAAAAGGTTTCAAAACAGGCAGTAGACCAAGTGATTTATGAAAATCCAACTAAATTTCTGGAGAAAAAGTGTATATAGAGAGGACAGCTATGAATTACGAAAACGAAGAAATGGAAATAGATTTACGGGAAATATTCTTCCTGCTGTGGCGGAAAATCTGGATTTTGTTGCTGGCTGCAGCAGCAGGAGGAATTATAATAGGAAGTTATAGTTACTATTTTATTACACCTACCTATCAGTCAACGGCAAAAGTGTACATTGTCAGTGGGAGTGCAGATTCACTGGTCAGCTTAAGTGATATTCAGATTGGTTCAAGCCTTACAAAAGATTATTTAATATTGGTTAAGAGCCGCCCTGTAGTAGAAAAAGTAATTGATAATTTAGATATGGATATATCATATCGTAGTATGGCGAAGAAAATTGATGTTTCAAATGAGGATGGAACGCGTATTGTCAATATTACAGTAACAGATACAAATCCACAGGTTAGTAAAAAAATTGCAAATGAAACGGCATCTGTAGTAAAAAAACAGATTCCGGAAAAAATGCAGACATCAGAACCGACAATCGTAGAAAAAGCTGTAAAAGGAAATCGGATTGGTCCGGATTATGCAAAAAACACATTAATCGGAGCAATGCTTGGGTTATTGATAAGTGGGGCTCTGATCGTTTTGCGATATCTGTTGGATGACAGTATCCATACATCGGAGGATGTAGAACGTTATCTGCAGATGAACACCTTAGCGTCCATTCCATTAGAAGGCGGAACCGATAATATGGAAAAAAGAACCGGAAAGAACCGAAGAAAATGGTTTGCAAGAGGAGTGCGTTCTGAGAAGAAGGGAGGAAGATTATGGCACAGGTAACATTAGAAAAGTTAGAGGAGCTTAGTTATGGAAAAAAAGAAGCCTTTAATTCTCTACGCACAAATTTGGGGTTCTGTGGAGAAGATATTTGTGTCATAGCCTTTACGAGTTGTACACCGGATGAGGGAAAGAGTAGTACGGTTATGGAACTTGCCCGGGCTTATGCAGAAAATGGAAAAAGGGTTCTGCTTATGGATGCAGATCTTAGAAAATCCGTGTTGATAGGACGCCATCGTGCACACCGGGAAGTAGGAATCAAAGAAACAGAAATCGAAGGACTGACTCATTATTTAGCAGGAAAGGCAGAATTGCAATCTATTATTAATACTACAAATGTACAAAATATGGATATGATCTTTGCCGGACATACTACGCCAAATCCAACAGAATTATTAGATGGTGAACGGTTTCATGAATTGATGGATTATGCAAGAACTCATTACGATATGGTTTTGCTAGATACGCCGCCGCTTGGTTCTGTCATTGATACAGCGGTCATTGCTCCAAACTGTGATGGTGCAGTGATCGTCATTGAAGCCGGAAAGTGCAGTTATCAATTTGTACGAGAGATAAAAAAACAGTTAGAAGTTACAGGGGTCCGGATTCTTGGAACCGTATTAAATAAGGTACAGGTTGAAAAAGGCGGATATTATAACCGCTATTATAAGGGTTATTACAAAGGCTACTATGACAAATATTATGGTGCCAAAGAAAAATAAATGGCGTACAGAGAAGAGGATGAAAAAGATGTTTGCAGAGGAAAAGAGATTACTGATTATTTTTGATATTCTGGCAGTAAATCTGAGTTATGGGATAGCCCTATGGCTTCGCTTTGATCTTAGATTTTCTTCTATTCCAAAAGAGTATTTAAATGGATGGCTCCACGGAATACCGATCAATACAGCATTGGTATTGGGGATATTTACGTTATTTCATCTATATCGCAGTGTCTGGGAATTTGCAGGTTATGTAGAGTTGATAAATACGTTGGGGGCATCCCTTTTATTAGCGGTATTAAATCCGGTCTATATGACACTGTTTATAGAAAGAATGCCAATTTCCTATTATCTGTTAGGCTGGATGATGGTTTTAGGATTCACATTGGGTATTCGCTTTTCCTATCGTTTTCTTTGTCTGATAAGAACAAAACGAAGCAAAGAGCACGATGGAAAGAATATTTTAATCATCGGGGCAGGGGCAGCCGGAAGGATGCTGCTAAGAGAACTGAAGCGGAGCGAACACATTCATGATAATGTCTGTTGTTTCATTGACGATGATGAACAGAAGAAGGGATGCTATATCGCAGGGGTTCCTATCGCAGGTACCAGAACAGATATCAAAAAGGTAGTTGATACATATAACATTACGAAGATCATCTTCGCAATTCCTTCGGCAGATGTACGGGAAAAGAGTCTCATTCTAAATATTTGTAAGGATACCGGTTGTGAATTACAAACAGTACCGGGGATTTATCAATTGGTGAATAATGAGGTCAGCGTTGAGAAGTTAAGAGAGGTTTCGGTTGAAGAACTGTTAGGAAGAGAGCCGGTAGAAGTCAATTTAAAAGAGATTATGGGATATGTCAGTCATGAAGTGGTACTTGTAACCGGAGGAGGAGGTTCCATCGGAAGTGAGTTATGCCGGCAGATTGCAGCGAATAATCCTAAACAGCTTATAATTTTTGACATCTATGAAAATAATGCATATGAAATACAGATGGAGTTGTCTGCGCAGTATCCGGAATTAGATATTGTTACATTAATTGGTTCTGTACGAAATACGCATAGGATCAATCAGATATTTAGGGATTATAAGCCACAGATTGTTTTTCATGCAGCAGCACATAAACATGTGCCATTAATGGAGAACAGTCCAAATGAAGCTATAAAAAATAATGTAATTGGCACTTATAATACGGCGAAAGCAGCAGATAGTTACCAGACAGAACGATTTGTACTGATTTCTACAGATAAGGCTGTGAATCCGACAAATGTGATGGGGGCATCGAAACGTCTGTGTGAAATGATCGTGCAGTATATGAATCAGAATTCGTCAACTGTCTATGCGGCAGTTCGCTTTGGAAACGTATTAGGCAGCAATGGGTCGGTGATCCCGCTTTTTAAAAAACAGATTGCCAAGGGTGGACCGGTTACAGTAACAGACAAGCGGATTATCCGCTATTTTATGACAATCCCTGAAGCAGTATCACTGGTTTTGCAGGCAGGTGCTTATGCAAAAGGCGGAGAAATTTTTGTGTTGAATATGGGAGAACCGGTAAAAATTGATGATCTGGCAAGAAATTTAATTAAACTCTCAGGTTATGAACCGGACATCCAGATTCCGATCCAATATGTTGGACTCAGGCCGGGTGAAAAACTCTTTGAGGAGACCTGGTATGAGGATGATAATATGAAACCCACAGAAAATAAATTAATTTTTGTCGGAAAACCTATACAAATTGAAGAAGACGAATTTGTGGAACGTCTGATGAAACTAAAAGAAATTGCATACGAAGATGGAGATGAAATCCGCGAAGTCATTAAAGATATGGTGGATACTTATCAATATCGGAAAAAAGAGAGTGCAGGCGTTCATGGAAATGTCGTGGAGATTTCAAGGAAAGTAGTTTGAGAAGGATATTGGAGGGAAGATAGATGGAAAAGAGGTATATACCAAAGAGTTAAAACAGAAGAGGTAATTACATATGTTTAAAGAGAACAACAATTTTGAAATATTTAGGTCAAAAGTCTGGTTAAGCAGTCCGACTATGCATGGACCGGAGATTGAATATGTAAAAGAGGCATATGAAACAAACTGGATGTCAACTGTTGGGAAAAATATTGATGAGGTTGAGAGGCTTGCTTGTGAATACATCGGTTGTAAAAATGCTGTTGCATTATCATCCGGAACAGCATCTTTACACTTATCTATGAAGTTGGCAGGAATTAAAGCATATGGAATGCCAAAAGTAGGACATGGTGCTTTAGAAGGCAAAAAAGTATTCTGCTCGGATATGACTTTTGATGCGACTGTTAATCCGATTGTATATGAGGGTGGAGAGCCGGTATTTATTGATACAGAGTATGACACCTGGAATATGGATCCGGTTGCATTAGAAAAAGCATTTGAAATTTATCCGGATACAAAGATAGTGGTTGTTGCTCATCTTTATGGAACTCCGGGTAAAGTAGACGAGTTAAATGCGGTTATTAAAAAACATGGTGCCATTTTAGTAGAAGATGCAGCAGAATCTATGGGAGCTACATATAAAGGTGTACAGACTGGCACATTTGGAAAATATAACACAATTTCTTTTAATGGAAATAAGATTATTACCGGCAGTGCTGGTGGATGCTTCCTGACAGATGACGAAGAAGCTGCTAATAAGGTTCGTAAATGGTCTACACAGGCAAGAGAAGATGCAGCATGGTATCAGCATGAAGAACTGGGATACAACTATCGCATGAGTAATGTGGTTGCTGGTGTTGTTCGTGGACAGTTCCCTTATTTGAAAGAACATATTGCACAGAAGAAAGCAATTTATGAGAGATATAAAGAGGGATTAAAGGGACTGCCGGTATCTATGAATCCAATGGATCTGGAAAACTCTGAACCGAACTACTGGTTGTCCTGTATGATTATTGATAAGGAAGCAATGTGCAAGCAGGTTCGTGGTGAACAGGATGTATGCTATGTAAAGGAAGCAGGGAAAACTTGTCCGACAGAGATTCTGGAAGCGATTGCGTCTATCAATGCAGAAGGACGTCCGATTTGGAAACCAATGCATATGCAACCGATGTACCGCATGAACCCGTTCATCACACGCGACGGAAATGGAAGGGCAAGGACGAATGCCTATATTGCTGGAAGTGCAAGTGATGTTGGGGAAGACATCTTTGAGAGAGGATTATGTCTGCCGAGTGATAATAAGATGACTGAAGAGCAGCAGAAGAGAGTAGTTAAGGTTATTAAAAGGTGTTTTGAATAAGGAATCTTACATAAAAGGTATTGTTGTATTCAAATGAATGGTTAAGGGTAAATGTGGACAAGTGACTAATGAATAAAATGATGATGTCCGGATTTATATTTTGATTATAAGCAGGTTGGGAATAAATAAAGATTAGATTATCACGGGGGAACACTTTAGATGAAAAAAATTCAGTTATCTCTTAAGCGGGTATTTGATTTCACTGCAAGCTTACTCGGATTGATTATTATATCACCATTTTTTTTAATTGTATGTGTAGCAATTCTATTAAATGATCACAGTTCACCTTTCTTTAAACAAAAAAGGATAGGAAAGGATGGAAAGATATTTGAAATAATCAAGTTCAGAACAATGGTAAATAATGCGGAAAATATAGGGGACGGGCTTGTAGTTCAATCTGAGGATGATCCAAGAATTACATGTATAGGAAAATTTTTACGAAAAACAAGTCTTGATGAACTTCCACAACTTATTAATATACTCAGGGGCGAGATGTCATTGATTGGTCCAAGACCTCCAGTTACATATCATCCGTATGCTGGATATGACAACTACCCAAAGAGAGCTAAGCTAAGATTTTTAATGAAACCAGGCATTACAGGTCTGGCACAAGTCAAAAAAAGAAATTCTGCAACATGGGATGAAAGAATCGAAATTGATATTGATTATGTGAAGAACTTTTCACTATTACTTGATTTGAAGATTTTGTTTAGTACATTTTCATCGCTGAGGTATACAGAGGAATATACAAAGTAAAAGAGAATAGTTAACTGTCTTTTAGGTACTGCAGATATGGCGTTTTATAGGAATGTAATCAAACTACCAGTTGAACAGGTGGTTTATGACTACAAGAAAGGAAATAGGATGCATTTTTATTATTAGCTGCATCGTATATGTTTATCGAATGAAAAGTTTATTTAGAGAGAAGAATTGGGCTGACCTTCAAACTTTAAAGGAGGACGGTGAACTTAAAGAATTTATTTTTGAATCAAATTTAGGGAAAGTGTGTTATCGTTTTTTTAAGCGAGAAGCCGGAATAGTTGATGGTGTACAATATTATGATATTGCATCATATAGAGGAGCGCAGGGACCTTATGTCGAAGAAGTAAGAGATAAAAACGTAAAAAAGCTTCTTGTTTCATTTAGGAATGCGTTTGCTAATTATTGTAGCGATAATAAAATTGTTGCTGAGTTTGCAAAGCTTGATCCATGGGATGAAAATGCTGATATAACCAGAGAAGTATTGGAAGCTGAGTGCTACGGTAATTTTTATGGAAATAATTTAAAGAGAGATTTTTATAATATAGATTATAATAGGCGTGCAAAAAGAGCTATAAAAAAAGCTTTGAATATGGGAGTAACTGTGCAAGTGGATTACATGGGTAAAACAATTCCTGAGTTTCTAAGGCTATATCAAAACACGGAAACTAAGTATCATACGAGTAATTATTATAATTTTTCTGAAGAAGATATAAAACAGTATTTCAGTTTGTTAGAAGGAAGATGCTTTCTTATAAATGCAGTTGTTGAAGGTGAAATTATTACAGCAGTATTAGTGGCATATGGTGAAGATATTATGCACTACCTGTATTTGGGCAATAATCCTGATTTTTTGGATTATCAAGCTAATAGTTTACTTACATATAGGACGGCGTTGATAGGTCAAGAACTTGGACTGGATTTTTTTGATATGGGAGGTGGTATTCCAGGAGGAAATATTGAAGTCTTTAAACGGAATTTCATTTCTGATGATGGAGTATGTGAATATTTTGCAGTTAAGAAAATATGGAATACGGAGATATACCAATCTTTACTTAATAAAAAAACAGAGATTAAGAATCATAAAATGTTTCCATTATATCGAGGGTAGCTAATGACAGAGATTTATTACATGGGTGATTTAAATCAAAATCATCTATACATAAAGAGAGAAGATTTAATTCCTTTTTCGTTCGGCGGCAATAAGGCAAGAAAAGCAATCCTGTTTTTTCAGGAGATAGACAAAGGTGATTTTGATTGTGTGGTTACCTATGGCTCCAGTAGCTCTAATCACTGTAGGATTATAGCAAATGAGTGTTGCAGGCGCAGTATGGAGTGTTATATTATCAGTCCACAGGAAGCTTCCGAAGAAACGTTTAACAGCCAAATGATGGAGGTTTTCGGGGCTCAAATAACAACAGTACCGGTAAATGAAGTACACGACACGATAGAAGGAAAGCTCGCGGAATTGAAAGCAGCAGGAAAGTCTCCTTATTTTATTGAAGGCGGTGGACACGGAAATATAGGCACAGAGGCCTATGTGCGCTGCTATCAGGAAATTCGAGAACAAGAGAAAGAACTTGACATCCATTTTGATTATATATTCTTTGCTTCTGGCACAGGGACAACACATGCAGGTCTTGTGTGTGGCCAGATTATGAGTTCAGATGAAAGGAAGATAGTTGGTATCAGCATTGCCAGGAAGAATCCTAGAGGTCGAGATGTAGTACTTGATAGCATCAGATCATATCTTGGAGACAGAGCAGATGAAGCTGAAATCCAAGAGAAGACGATATTTGTTGATGATTATACATTTGGGTATGGAAAAGATGATAAGAGAGTTTTAAATATTATAGAAATGGTATTAAAGAACTATGGCATTCCACTTGATGCGACCTATACAGGTAAGGCATTCATGGGAATGATAGAATATATCAAAGAAATCAGAAACAGAAATATATTGTTTGTTCACACAGGAGGAGCGCCACTGTTTTTTGATTGCTTGAAAAGATTGAGAGAGTAAGAGTGATGAATTTTTTAATCCTTGCCGCAGGAACGCGGAATAAAATTGTTCAGTATTTCAAAAAAACATTTGATGGAATTGGTGTAGTTGTAGCGACAGATGCCAGTGAACTTGCTCCAGCTATTTACGAGGCTGATAAGCATTACATCGTGCCATTAATTACAGATCCTAAATACATGGATGTAATTCTTGATATATGTAAAAAAGAGAGGATTGATGGAGTAATAAGTCTTATTGATCCGGAACTGGGTCTTTTGGCTACCAATGTTGAAAAATTCAAAGAAGTGGGAACTACAGTAATAGGAAGTTCATACGAACTCTGCGAGATGGCTCTCGATAAGATGCAGATGTATAGATGGCTGAAAGAACATGGTTATAACTGTGCACGGTCGTGGATGGATAAGGAAGAGTTTTATAAGGCTGTGAGAACTGGAGAAACCTCATACCCTGTATTTGTGAAGCCGTATAGAGGTTCTGCATCTATCAATATATCAAAAGTCTATGATAAGGAAACTGTCGACTTGTTGTTTGCCCATAACGAAAATCTTATGATTCAGGAATTTCTGAATGGACAGGAAATTGGAGCAGATGTTTACATCGACATGATTTCTGGCGAGGTTGTTTCAATCTTTACTAAGAAGAAGATATTAATGCGTGCTGGTGAGACAGACAAGGCAGTGAGTTTTAAGACCCCGGAACTTTTTAGAATCATAGAAAAGTTTGCATTAGAAGCCGGATACAGAGGCCAGATTGATATAGATATTTTTGAGATTGATGGAAAGTATTTCATCAGTGAGGTGAATCCGCGTTTTGGTGGTGGATATCCACATGCATATGAAAGCGGAGTGGATCATATGAAGCTGATTATGTACAACCTTAAAGGAAAGGTTAATGAGAAAAATATAGGTGGCTATGACGAAGGGATTTATATGATGAAGTATAACGAGATAAAGGTTATAAGGTAGGTGGCACTATGGATTTTAAGCGGATTTGGGTTCAAATGAGGATGTTTACATTTATGTCTGGAGAAAAGAGAGCTGCTTATTTAAAAAAATGGAAAATATTTGGAGATATCGGAAAGAATTGTATGATTCAATCTAGAAAAGTACCCTTGTATCCAGAATTAATTTATATAGGGGATAATGTTAGAATTGCATCAAATGTAACATTTATAACACACGATGTCAGTTATAAAATGCTTAATAATCTTTCTGATTTTGTGTGTGATGGTGGAGACTTTACTGAAAAAAAAGGAAAAATTGAAATCGGAAATAATGTGTTTATAGGAGCTAATACTACTATTCTATATGATGTTTCAGTTGGAAATAATGTCATTATTGGGGCGAGTAGTGTTGTTGTTAAAGATATACCGGATGGTAGTGTGGCGGTAGGTGTTCCTTGTAAACCGATTGGGAAATTTGAAGAATTCTGTAAAAAAAGAAAAAGCATATGATGAGGTTTTAGAAAGCGATATGATTCCAAAATTGTCAATTGTTGTACCAGTTTATAATGTTGAAAAGTATTTACCACAGTGTTTAGATAGTCTTATCCATCAGACATTAAAAGAGATTGAAATAATATTAGTCAATGATGGAAGTACGGATGATTCAGGGTTAATCTGTAACATGTATGCAAAGAAAGATCATAGAATTAAAGTCTACTCAAAAACAAATGGTGGCTTATCAGATGCACGTAATTATGGATTGAGTAAAGTTAATACTCCAGTTGTTGGGTTTGTTGACTCAGATGACTATGTAGATGTGAGTATGTTTCAAACTCTTCTAGACATAAAAGAAAAATCAAATTCAGAAATAGCTGTTTGCGGCATAAAGATGACTTCTCTTGATAATGAAGTCTATAGTGTGAGAACAGTAGAGAAAGAAATGGTATTAAATAGACATGATGCGATGAGAGAATTACTGAAATCAAAAAGAATTTCAAATTCGGTATGTAATAAAATATTTGATGTTGCTATATTCGATGGGATTAATTTTCCACTTAATAAATTATATGAAGACGAATATGTCACATATAGATTATTTGATATGTCGAATTCTGTAGTATTAACAAATAAAACATTTTATTACTATAGATTAACACCTAATAGTATTACACATAAGAAATTTTCAGAGCGGGAATTTGATCGTATATATGCATCGCAGGAAAAAATTGAATATATTCAACAGAGATATCCGGATTTGGTATCGTATGCACAGCGATATTTGGTCTATGACTGTGTTATGTCTCTTAGTAAGATGACTATTTATAAAGAGGAATATAACATTCTGACACGAGATAATATAAGAAAGAATCTAATGTGTTTTTTAAATGGAGATTATTCAAAGGGGACGAAGGTTTTTGCAGTTATAGCATCTTTGTCGCCCAGAGTAGCTATTAAATTGTATAAATTATGGGTTAGATAATCTATAAAACTGGTGGTAATAATGACGTTAATATTTTTTTTGATAATTCTATTATTGTGTTTTCCTACGTTTGTAACTGTCATGGTTGTTCCGTGTTATATGACGACTCAAAATAAACGGGAAGCAATATTTTATTCTGCTGTATTGGCGATATTTTATGCAGTTGTAGGATATTGCTTTAAAGACCCTAAGACAGACCCGGATATAGTTCGCTATATTCAGATGCTTCAATTATATCGTGGAAAGTCATTGGTGGAGTCATTTAATTTGGTTTATGATAATTTGTTTTCTGTAGATATTTGGTTTTATATTTTATCACGGTTCAAGGATAATCAATTGCTTCCAGCAACATCATTATTTGTATTTTATTTTATTTCCTTTTACGTTTTGTCTGACTATAGAATTAGAAAAGGAATTTCAAATACCAGATTTGTAAGTTATGCGATATTTACTATTTTAGCAATTAATCTGGGGTGTGTTTTGAATGCATTTAGAAGCAATATTGCATTTATAGTGTTTTTTCTGGCAATTTATAGAGAACTTATTCAAAACAAGAAAAATATTGTCACATATCTGTTGTATGTATTTTCTTTTTTTATGCATTTTGCAGTTCTGGCATTGATAACTTTAAGAATGATTTTATTAATAAAAAATAAGAAACTGTTGGTAGGGTCATCAATTTTAATTGTTTTTATGCCAAAAATATTGGAAATTATTGGAAATATAACGGTGAACTTATCTACTGGCAATGCTGCACTTGATCAAGTTATATATTTTATTAACAGAGCAAACATGTATTTTAGATGGAGTGAAGGTGGTTGGGCCGACAAAGTGCAGAACAGTGGATATTATAAAGTTGAAAGAGCATATTATTTGGCTATTGTCTTATTCATAGTCTATGTGAGTTACATATCATATAAAAAAGCGAAAAGGAAATTTATGATAGAAATATCAATGTTGGAAAGATATCAAATATTTGGAATCATGTATCTTGCAATGACATTAATTACATTTTTGATCACGGCACCGGAATACAATCGATTTGTAACTCCTTTTTTGCCATTTGCGAGCGTTATTCTCTTTGATTCATGGAGCGATGGTGATGATATATTACCATCTTGGATTCATATATTCCTGATAATGATGGGAGGATGCGGAATAGTGACGAATTGCTATTTTTTAAATTCGTTTATCTCAATTCCAAACTATATTATTGATATTTTGACATTTAGTCCGCTTTTATAGCGGCATATTGTAATTAGTAGGAGACCGGCGATGAAAATTGGAATAGTAACATTCTTTAAATCTTATAATTATGGTGTTTGGTTACAGGCTTATGCAACTCAGGAATTTTTTAAAATTCAGGGTTATGATGCTGAAATTATAGATTATGAAAACAATTTTGAAAAGAAAAAAGCTAACTTGTTGTATAGAGAGGGGAATAGAAACATTGGATATGCAACCAGTTTATTAAAGTCCATTTTATTTGGTAAAGTTCGTTATTACAAAAAAGGATTTAAACCATATATTGAAAAATGCTACAAGCTATCTGAGAAAAAATATAAAGATGCTAGTGAGATGACGGATGTTCCTTATGATGTTCTTGTGGCTGGAAGCGATCAGGTGTGGAATCCTAAAATTACAAATGGGATGGATAGAGTTTTTTTACTGCAATTTGGTCAGCCTTGTAAAAGAATATCCGTTGCTTCAAGCATGGGAAGTAAAGCTTTGGGTTCAATCGAAAAAGAACAATTGTTACAAGCTCTACAATCATTCAATGCTATAAGCGTGAGGGAAGAATTTGCATGTGAGTATTTAGAGGCGGAATTAAAGAAGAAAATAAAAGTTATATGTGACCCTACGTTTCTTATTACACGTAAACAATGGGTCGAAAATGTAGCGAAAAAATCAAAATACTATAAGATTAAAAGTAAGTACATTCTAACATATTTTGTTTCAAATGAAAAAAGAAAAAGTTGTAATATTGAACTTGTCAAATCTTATTCTGATAAGTTCTCTTTGCCTGTTTGGGCAATTCAATTTACTTCCTATTTTTCAAATGGAGTTGATAAGAAAATCCTTGGAGCATCAATGTTTGATTTTATTGCTTTACTATTAGGAGCCGAAATTATAATTACGGATTCTTTTCATGGAGTGGCACTTTCCGCCAATCTGAATAAGAATTTTATTGCTATTACTAACAGGGAGAATCCAATAAGAACACAAAACTTGTTAAGTAAAATTGGTTTACTGAATAGAATGGGTATGCAATCTGACGAGTATTTAGAAATCGATTATTCTTTGCCCAATGATAGAATTGAAAGAATGAGAAAGGATGCACAGAAATGGATAGTGGAGACATTGGAAAATGATTAGTAAAAACAAAAACATATTGCAGTCAAATCAGCACCAATTAGTAAAAAACACAATTTTTTTGTATTTAATGACATTTTCTTCGTATGCGTTAAACCTCTTAACGATTCCTTATCTGACAAGGGTGCTTGGACCTGTTGTTTATGGTCGTATTGGAATTGCAGTTGGATATATGACATATATTCAGATAATATTAGATTTTGGATTTATTCTGTCTGCCACTCAGTTGATTAGCGAGAACAGAGAAGATAAGGATTATGCTGCCACGATTATAGCCTCGGTCACAATGATAAAACTTATATTAAGCTGCTGTATTTTTGCTGTATTGTATTTATTGTTTGTACAAGGGTTTATTGAATATGATGTAGCAAAACTGCTTGTTTTTTATTTTCTTAGTTGTCTATGCACAGCATTGTTACCGGATTATTTTTATAGAGGAATTGAAAATATGAAGGTAATTTCGATTAGGACAGTTTCGATTAGGATCCTCTTTACTATTTTAATTTTTATATTTGTAAAATCGCAAGAGGATGTTATCGTTGTTCCATTATCGATGTTTGTCGGTAATCTTGTAGCATTAATTATCACATGTTTAGACTTAAATAAGCGATACAAAATCAATTTAAAAAAACCTTCACCTACGAATGCATTGAAGATAGCCAAGATGACAATTCCCTTTTTTGCATCAAGGTTTGCCAGTACATTTTATCAAGCGTTAGATGTTATCATACTCGGAAGATTATATACGGGTTCTCCTGTTGTTGGATACTATTCTTCAGCAGATAAGATTATTGCTTTGGCAAAAACAAGTGCATCACCTATAGCTGATAGCTTATATCCTTATATGTTGAAGAATAAAAATTATAGACTGATAAAGAAAGTTCTTTTGATATTTATGCCAATTGTAACTATTAGTGTTGTTATCACTGGTATCTATGCAAGTCCTATTTGTGTGATGTTGTTTGGGGCAGAATATGCTCCGACTGGAAATGTATTACGGCTTTTATTGCCGATAGCTTGGGTAATTTTACCAACTTATATAATTGCTTTTCCAGTGATGTCACCACTTGGACTTGTAAAATATGCAAATATGTCAAATGTTTTTGGAATGTTTTTTCAAATTATGGGTCTTGCTACACTATATTTTTGTGGGATTTTTAATATTTATACAATATGTGGGCTTACAAGTTTTACAGAAATATTTGTTTTTGCGTTTAGACTGATCGTAGTAGTCGCACATCTGGTAAAAAAGAGAAACAGTACAGTATTTTAGACGAGGAGTGAAACGTATGTTAAAACGTATATGTGAAAAAAATAAGTGTACAGCGTGCCGGGCTTGTCAAAATGTTTGTCCTAAAGATTGTATAACTTTTATAGAAAATGAATATGGTGTGAAAAATGCATATATGGATACTGATATGTGCGCTAAGTGCAACCTGTGTAGTAAAGTTTGTCCTACAACAACAAGGCTTGTTGGAAGTCAACCGATAGATTGTTATGCTGCGTGGTCACTCACTAATACAGTAAGGCATAAATCAGCATCAGGAGGAGTGGCTACAGAATTATATCGCTATGCTATAGATAACGAGTATTGGATTGCTGGAGTTGAGATTGATTCAGAAGGTTCAGCTTTTTATTCGTTGACAAATAACGATTATATGCGTTATCAAAATTCTAAATATACTTTTTCTGATATGTTGAATATATATTTAAATATTTCAGATAAGCTAATACGAAATGAAAAGGTTCTTTTCATAGGCTTACCGTGTCAAGTTACTGCTTTAAAATCATTTTTAAGGCTTAAAAAAGTTCCGGAAATGAATATAGTGTTTGTTGATTTGGTTTGTCATGGAATCACTTCGGAGTTGTATTTAAAACAACATGTATCTAATATCGAACATAGGAAAAAGAAAAATAGCACAAAAATATTTTTTCGTGATCATAGATATGGTACGCATATATTTTTTTTTACGTTGGAAGATAATGGCATTGTTTTTTATAAAAAGAATGTAGAACAAGATGATGAATATCAGATAGCATATCATTGTGGCATAGCATATAGAGAAAACTGTTATTCCTGCCCGTGGGCCTGCAAGGAACGTATGGGTGATTTAACATTGTCAGACTTTATTGGATTAGGTTCTGCTGAAAAGTGCGATTATTCGGACAAAAATGTTTCGTGCGTTATGATTAATACAGATAAAGGTAAAGAAATATATTCTGAACTGGTGCAGAGTAAATATATCTTTAGCGAGCAAAGACCATTAGAAGAAAATATTCGGTTTCAACCTACTTTGAATAACAGCACCTTAAGTCCAAAAGAAAGAAAAGAATTTTTATCACTATATAAAGACAGTAAGGATTTTGATTTTGCAATTAGAGTAGCAGCAAAAGATATTATCAAAAGAAACAGACTGAACTCATTATTACACTATAAGGATATAAAGATATTTTGTTTAAGCTTATTTCCAAGGTCTTTAAAAGACAAGGTAAAGCGTATACTTCGTAGATAGAGTATCTGTACTCACTTGCCTGCTATTGCTATTCTCATATATATTTTTTTTACTCTACTAAGAAATTGGATAAACGATTAGAAATCATATATTGGGGATTGGAGAGAAAGGGAAAAAGAATTATAGTTAAGAAGTTAGAATACTGACAATCAAGGGATAGTCTATTCTTTTGTTTCCTACAGTAAATTCACACGGCCGAAATCAAGAGGTAACTTGTACGAAAATTTGTGAAAAAAACTGGGATTCAGATAGAAAGAATTTGCTGTGATCTTGATTTCTCAGTATTTGATGAATAGACATTGCTGAGATTTTACCAAAGCACAAACCACCTTGCGAAAATGGGCTCTATATAGTACAATAAAGCTGATATTTGATGATTCATTCCAAAAGAGAAACATACGGAAAAATTCGTTGAGCGAGGTAATATTATGGAAGAAAAAGTAATTACAGATGTAGAACGAAATAACCGGACAGCAATGATAGCATATATCATTGATACCGTGGTAATGCTGACGTTTTGTGTATTGCAGGCAGCGACCGGATTGCAGACATGGCTGTATGTGCTTGGACTTTCCATATTGGGACTGGTTCCGGCGGGACTGGAACTGGCATACTGGAAAAAAGACCATAACACACCGATGATCAAGCATTTTGTTGCCATCGGTTTTGCGATTTTTTATAGTGTTGCATTATTTACGGCAAAAAATAATCTGGTATTTGCATTTGTAATACCAATGATCCTGGTTGTATCCGTATATAATGATGTGCGGTATTCCATTATGATCAATACGGGAACCGTGATCGAGAGCCTGTTAGTGGGAATTATCGGAGCAAAGACCGGAAGATTCGGTTATGCCGGAAGCGATTCTGCAATTATTCAGGTCGTGATCATGATCTTAGTGGGAATTTATTCGATCATGGCGGCACGGACCTCACAGAGCAATGCAGAGCACAAGGTAGGGCGGATCAAAAAAGTACAAAGCCAGACAGAGGCGGTTTTAAAGAATATGCAGGAACTCTCCGAGACTTTAAAGACAGGAATTGAGGCAACCTACATAGATTTAGAAAAATTAGAGCGTGCATCCGGCGTTACCAAAGAAGCGATGCAGGGCGTTTCCGTGGGAGCGAATGATACAGCATTAGCGGTTCAGGATCAGCTTTTACAGACAGAAGAGATCCAAAAGAAAGTGGATGTTGTCAACGATGCAAATGAGCAGATCGTAGACAGTATGCAGCAGACTTTGTCCGTTTTAAAAGACGGAAATCAGGACATGGAGATACTGGTACAAAAAGTAGAGGTATCGGTAAAAAATGGTGCAGATGTTGCGGAAAAACTCCAGACACTGGATAAATACATGGAGCAGATGAATACGATCGTCGAACTGATCAAAAGCATTGCTTCCCAGACAAGCCTGCTCGCACTGAATGCAAGTATTGAGGCGGCAAGAGCCGGAGAGGCAGGAAAAGGATTTGCGGTAGTGGCAACGGAGATTTCCGGCATGGCATCCCAGACCAATGAAGCAACGGTACATATCACGGAGCTGATCGAAAACGTATCGACTGCCATTATGGAAGTGGTAGAGGTTATTTATCAGATGATCTCCGGTATCAATGAGGAAAAACAGTCCGCAGAGAATACCGCGGGAAGTTTTCAGTCTATCCAGCATAATACACTTGCAATACAAAGCCAGGTGGAAAATCTGACACACAGTGTAGAGGAGTTAAAAGAGGCAAACCGTGTGATCATGGAGTCCATTCAGACCATTTCCGCCATTTCAGAGGAAGTGTCTGCCCATGCAGGTGAGACCATGAATGCCGAAGAGGAAAATACAGATACCCTGAAAAAAATCGAAGAGAGAATGAAAGAGTTAGTCAAGACCGTCAGTGAGAAAAATTCTTAGACTGGAGTCTTGTAAAGGATAAGAACAAAATGCTATAATAACTTTAAAGCATATTTTCTTATATTATAAGGCGGCATTTCTGCCGTAGTCTAAAACAAATCTTATTCCAATCAGAAAATTCATGCTTTTCCAATTATTATGAACAGAAGGAGTTTTCTGACAAACAGGATAAGAACTCCTGTAAGACAATCTTAAACAGGAGGTAGTACTATGACAGAAACCCAAAATGAGATTCAGGTTGTAAGAAACCACAAGGACAGACTGTTTCGCATGATATTTCGTGAAAAAAAGGAATTATTGAGCCTTTATAATGCAGTCAACGGAACATCCTACACGAATGCAGAGGATTTAGAGATTGTTACCTTAGAAAATGCCATCTACATGAACATGAAAAATGATCTGGCATTTATCATGGATTCCTATCTGAATCTTTACGAGCATCAGTCCACTTATTCTCCCAACATGCCGTTGCGGGATTTATTCTATATTGCAAAAGAACTGCAGGGACAGGTTGATCACAGGGATCTGTACCGTAATACACTGATTAAAATCCCAACACCGAGATTTTTAGTATTCTACAATGGTTCGGAGGAACAGGCAGAGAAAAAATACTTAAAATTATCGGATGCGTTTCAAAAACCGATGGAAAATCCGGATTTAGAGCTGGTAGTGACCATGCTGAACATTAATTTCGGAAAGAATCGAGAACTTTTAGAGCAGTGCCAGACTTTAAAAGAATATGCCATTTATGTGAAGAAAGTACGAACCTATGCAAAGAGCATGAAAGTAGAAGAAGCAGTAGACCGTGCAGTGAAAGAGTGTATCAATGAAGGAATCCTGCGGGAGTTCCTGCTTCACAACAGGAAAGAGGCAATAGAAATGAGTATCTTTGAATATGATGAAGAAGCAGTCTTTGAGATTGTCCGGAAAGATGAATATGAAAAGGGACTTCAGGAAGGAAGAGAAGAAGGACGCGAAGAAGGTATTTCAGCAGGTAAAGCAGAGGATATTTTGGAACTATTAAAAGATATTGACACAGTTTCTGATGAAATCAGGGAAAAGATTTACAATGAAAAAGATGTCAGTGTTTTGAACCGCTGGTTGAAACTGGCTGCAAGAGCGAAATCGATAGAAGAGTTTTTAGCAAAAATGTAGTATAAAACAATTGACATCACAGAAGGTCTGTGATATAGTAATGGAGTTGTTAGAAAACAAAGTAGAGTATCCACTCTCACCTTAGCGCAAATGAGCGACTAAGTGTTCATATTTCAGATGACAATGTTTATTTGAGTAATGATTGTGGATAGTCTGCCTATCCACTTTTTTTTCGAGCAAAAATCAAATAATAATTTGGAGGTATAAGACCATTAGCGAGTTAATGATCAATGAACAAATCAAAGATAAGGAAGTACGTCTGATTGGTCCGGACGGCGAACAGCTTGGCATCGTGTCATCCAGAGAAGCTTTGAAACGTGCCGAAGAGGCAGAGTTGGATTTGGTGAAGATTGCACCGAAGGCAAAACCACCGGTTTGTAAAATTATTGACTACGGAAAATACAGATACGAACTGGCGAGAAAAGAAAAAGAAGCAAAGAAAAAGCAGAAAACCGTTGAGGTCAAAGAGATTCGTCTGTCTCCAAATATTGAAGCAAACGATTTGAACACGAAAATGAATTCTGCGCGCAAGTTTCTTGCAAAAGGCAATAAAGTAAAGGTTACCCTGCGTTTCAGGGGAAGAGAAATGGCGCATATGAATAGCAGCAAGCACATCTTAGATGACATCGCAAAAGAGTTAGAAGAGGTGGCAGTAGTGGAAAAAGCACCAAAGGTAGAGGGCAGAAGCGTTTCTATGGTGTTGGCAGAGAAAAAATAATACAACTAGGAGGAATATATCATGCCAAAAATGAAGACAAACAGAGCAGCAGCAAAACGTTTTAAAAAGACAGGAAGCGGAAACTTAAAGAGAAATAAAGCATACAGAAGACATATCTTAACCAAGAAGTCTGCAAAGACCAAGAGAAATCTGAGAAAGCAGCCGTTAGTAGATTCTACAAACGTTAAGAATATGAAGAAGATTTTACCATATTTATAAGAATCAGATTAGGAGGAAAAGATCATGGCAAGAGTTAAAGGCGGAATGAACGCAAAGAAAAAACATAATAGAACATTAAAATTAGCAAAAGGATACAGAGGAGCCCGTTCCAAACAGTATCGTGTTGCAAAACAGTCTGTAATGAGAGCGTTAACAAGTTCTTATGCAGGTAGAAAAGAGAGAAAACGTCAGTTCAGACAGTTATGGATCGCACGTATCAATGCAGCAGCTCGTATGAACGGAATCTCTTACAGCCAGTTTATGCACGGTTTAAAATTAGCAGGTGTTGAGATGAACCGTAAGATGTTAGCAGAGATGGCAGTTAATGATGCAGAAGGATTTGCAACTTTAGCAGAATTAGCAAAAAGTAAAGTAGCTTAATGAAATTGAGGACAACTTCATGTGAAATATAGAAGTTGTCCTTTTTTAAGGAGGAAACGGTATGAGTATTTTAGTGACCGGAGGTGCCGGATTTATCGGAAGCCCCACCTGTGTAGAACTTTTAGAAAACGGATATG
>ERZ779840.463-NODE-463-length-47882-cov-3.347879_pt1 | contig 47882 bp, 52 predicted proteins | sample MGYA00511561_ERZ779840 | MGnify/ENA primary metagenome ERZ779840 (study PRJEB29588, sample SAMEA2162036) | human gut metagenome | biome: human gut; feature: human-associated habitat; material: faeces | place: Denmark | collected 2008/2010 ...
GGCAGCTCGACCTGTTTGAGTTCCTGCAAATCAAAAGCACATTCCAAGCACTCAAGATGGGCGAGTTGATGGCTCTTCCCATGAGAGGTCACTACTATCTGCCGGAAGCTGTTTACCTCAACAAGATGGCGGACGCTTTCATCAATATGGCAAAGCAGTGCAGCGTGGGACCGAGCAGTATCTATGCGGTCTATGCCTATGTAAATGCACAGCGACATTTACGAGAACTCCTTGCATCGTTGGAAGCACATGCTCCGCTGCGCACAAAATTATATGCTGCCGTAGAGCCAGTACAAAAGCTCCTTTCGGAATTGAACAAAATCTATCGTATAGAGCCAAACTTCGTGTCAATGTATTGTCTAGCGGCAGTACTGTGCGAAGGACAGGCACAGTTTGCACTTGATGCACGCCCATATCTTAGAGATGCAATAGAACATGCGCCGGAAGAATTAAAACCTTTCACTGCAGGAATATTCCTGCAATATGGAGTATCTGAAAAGCAGATGCATCCGGATAACGAAAGAGCACTGCAGTGCTTCAAGAAGGCGCTGCAACTGGACGAGAACTATTATCCTGCAATATTCCAGATAGCTTGTCTTTGTGCGCTGGGTAAGAAGTACGCGGAAGCAAAACTTGGTTTTAGGAAAGTAGCTTTTCTTATCCAAGGAAATTACAACCACCGCGATTGGCGGGACTTTTCTTTGGAAGAAATCCTCTATGTGTTTCGATGCTACATCTGGCTCGCCAAACTCGCACTGATAGAAGGCGGGGAGAGCTCCATTGGTATTTCCATAGCATTGGCTAAGAATACCGCTATTGTGTTTGCAAAAACGCCCATCCTTGAGAAATGCTGTGATATTGAACACTATGGAAAAGCGAAGAACTACCATCAAGGAAGCATCACAGTAAGAGCAGTTTTGACAGTGCTGCGAGATATGGCGGGAGACTCAGAAATTAACAGAGATATGCAGGAAGAGATAGACGACTTAATCAGAATAAGTAACAAAGCATCCGATGCGGAGTGATTCTGCATCGGATTTTTTATTACAGAGGGAAATTTAATATGGCGGCGAAAATAAATAGAACAGGCAAAACATACGGAGATTTAACAGTTCTCGAAACCATCCTCGGCTCCAATTCAAAAACAGATACCTATTTGGTGAAATGTAACTGCTGCGGAAACACAATGATAATTGGTATCGATGCACTCTTGAAAGGATTAAAGTGTAAAAACTGTCGAAATAAAGACCGTAAGAGTACGTATCAGGATTTGATTGGCAAAGAATGTAACGATATCAAAGTTGTTTCTTTAGCAGAAGATGCAATTGGAAGAACTGGGCACAGAGACATTCGTTATAACTGCCTGTGTAGTTGCGGAAAAGAGTTTGTTGCTTATCGTTCTTCTTTGCTGCGAGGAAAAGTGAAATCTTGCGGATGTCGCAAGCACATTACCGAAGCTTCAAAAATGCTGGTAGATAATGCGGAAGCTATGCAAGACTATGACTTCGCAAAAAACAAGGATATAGATGTCAGTATGCTGACACAGGGAAGCAATGTTGTTGTATGGTGGAAATGCTCTGCTTGTGGCACAGAATGGCAGACGAGCGTATATCATTACATCCAGCGTATCAAGCCTTGTCCGGTGTGTAGCACTATCGACAAAGGACGAACATCGTTCCAAGAACAAGCAGTAGCGTATTATGCGAAGAAGTATTTTCCAAAGGCCGTTATTGGGGATAAAAAAGCTATTGGAAAAGAGTTGGACATTTACATTCCATCCATTCGCGCCGCAATAGAATACGATGGTGTTCGATACCATTCTGATGAGAAAAGAGTAAAAAATGACGAAGAAAAGTCAGAAAAATGCAAGCGGAATGGAATTCGGTTGATTCGTATTCGCGAGTATGGACTCCCGGAAATTCGTAATAGCGAGAATATCATCAGAGAAAACAATAGAGGACATGCAACACTCGACGCAGCAATTCGCCAATGCTTAGAGATGCTTGGCGTTTCTGAGCCTAATATTGATACGCAAAAAGATTCAAAAGACATCTATCGTCAATACAAAGATTACAAAGCTGAACGAAGTATGGGCGGACGACACCCAGAACTTCTGAAAGAATGGGATTACGAGCTGAATGTAGGTATTGACCCGCTGATGGTATCGTCATCCAGCTCAGAAGTGGTTCATTGGATTTGCTCTAGGTGTGGACATAAATGGGAAGCACCCATCAATGGCAGAGCAAAAGAAAACGCAGCATGTCCTGTCTGTACAACAGGCAAAAGAAGGCGGGACGAAAAGAGCAACCTTGCCACAGAACATCCAGAAATTGCTGCTGAATGGAATTACGAAAAAAACAAGAATTTGAAACCAGAATATTTCTCGTCAGGGTCTGCCGAAAAATGTTGGTGGAAATGCAAAAACGGACATTCTTACCAGATGACGATTGCCAGTAGGGTATACGGGCATGACTGTCCGGAATGCTATAAACAAAAACACTTTAAGAGCGTGGTTTGCGTTGAAACAAAAGAGAAATTTTCTACAGCAAAAGAGGCTTCTATTAAATACAAGATTAGTGGTGGTTCGCCTATCTTGAACTGTTGCAACAAGCTACGTACAGTTGCCGGAGGATATCATTGGCTATTTGCCAATGAATACGAAAGCATGACAGAAGAAGAAGTAGATACCTTTCTGAAAGCAAATCCATCACGCGATAAGTTCGTCAAAAAAGGCAGGGCTTACGATTTGACTAATATGCACTTTGGTAAGCTAAAGGTCATTGAGAGAGCGGGAAGCCAAAACGGTCATGCTCGATGGAAATGTCAATGCGATTGCGGAAACGAATGCTTTGTGGTAACGCAAAGTCTTGTAGAAAACAAGAAAACATCCTGTGGTCATTGTAATACGAAAAATGTATCCAGTGCTGAGTAATTCGGTACTGGATTTTTGTTTGGAGTAAAAAATGAGTAAGAATAAAGCATACACGCATGTCTCGCTATTTTCCGGCGCAGGCGGGCTTGATATTGGCTTGGAGCAGGCGGGGTTTCATACGGTATGGGCAAACGACTTCAACCACGATGCCTGCGAGACCCATAGGCTGTGGAGCAATGCTACGGTGATAGAAGGCAATATCGGCAAAGTAGACTACGATACTATCCCGGATTGCGATATTGCTTCTTTTGGATTCCCGTGCCAGGGCTTCAGCCTGTCGGGACTGAGAAAAGTCGACGATAGCCGGAATGTGCTCTACCGACACTGCGTCAAGCTGGTCGAGAAGAAGCAGCCAAAGCTGTTTCTCGCCGAGAACGTCAAAGGCTTGCTTACGCTTGGCGGCGGAAAAATCAAGGACGCTATCATTGCGGATTTCGAGAGCAAGGGATATGTGATGTCCATCAACCTTGTCAATGCTGCGGACTATCATGTCCCGGAAGACCGGCAGAGAATCCTCATTGTAGGCATCCGAAAAGACCTTGTAGAGAAGTACGGCGCGGAATTTCATGTTCCTGCACCGTTTCCTGACCGTATCAGTATCCGGCAGGCGTTAGAGGGTTTAGCCCCGGCGACGGACGATGAAATCTGCAAAGAAGCCTATTCCTCGCGCTACATGTCCCGGAACCGGAAACGCGGATGGGATAGCGTATCGTTCACGATTCCCGCGATGGCTAAGCAAGTACCTCTCTGGCCTGGGTCGCCTGACATGGTGAAGGTCGGCAAAGACCTTTGGCAGTTCGGGGAGAAAGGTAGTACCAGACGACTGTCCTATAGAGAAGCAGCGGCTATCCAGACATTCCCGAAAGATATGGTCTTTTGCGGGAATCTAACGAGCAAGTATAAGCAAATCGGAAATGCAGTGCCTTGCGAACTCGCAAGAGTCGTGGGCACGGAACTGTACCGTATCCTGAATAAAATTGAAGAGCAAGAAAGTCATTGCCCGGCATGAGTGATTCGTGCCGGATTTTTTATTGGAGTCATCATGCCAGAGACAAGAAAATACACCGTCGTTGACCTGTTCGCAGGTGTAGGCGGATTGAGTTACGGGTTTTCAAGAAACGACCGCTTTGAAATCATCTTGGCGAACGAGATGCAAAAGGATATTGCGAAAGCATATACCTTAAACCACCCTTCGGTCAATATGTTGCAGGGCGACATCAAAGACCTGTCCGAAAATGTCCTCCGTCAAGCGATAGGAAACCGTACAGTGGATGTCGTGGTCGGTGGTCCGCCGTGTCAGTCGTACTCTACGCTCGGTAAACGACAAATGGATGCGCGGGCAAATCTCTTTATGGAATACAAGCGCGTTCTCCGCATCCTACATCCGAGAGCCTTCCTGTTTGAGAATGTAAAAGGCATTCTGAGCATGGATAAAGGAGCTCTGTTTGAGCATGTCCGCAAGGAATTCGAGGATATTGGGTACAGCCTCCAATACAAAATCCTCAATGCCGTAGACTACGGTGTACCGCAGCTGCGAGAACGGGTCATTCTAGTTGGGTTCTTGGGCGAGAATCCATTTCAATACCCGGAGCCGACACACGGAGAAGGACTACTGCCGTATGTGACGCTGCAAGATGCGCTCAAAGACCTGCCTGCGCTCTCGTGCGGGGAGAAAAGCACCGTGTATGCAGCTCCTCCCGGCAATACATTCCTTCAATGGGTCCGGCAGAGTGCTTTCGCTACGCTCACGGAGCATAAAGCCCCGAACAACAGCGCCCATCTTCGCAAAATCATGGCGGCGCTCAAAGATGGACAGGGCAAGGATGATTTGCCAGAAGAACTCAGACCAAAGAGCGGGTTCAAGAACACCTACGCGAAACTCTGGTGGGAGAAACCCGCCACTACCATCACACGAAACTTTGCCTGTCCGTCCTCATCGAGATGCATCCATCCGAGAGATTCGAGGGCACTAACGATACGCGAAGGAGCACGGTTGCAAAGCTTTCCCGATAGCTACCAGTTCTACGGCTCGGATTGCCTGAAACGCTTAGAAATCGGCAACGCGGTCCCGCCGCTGCTTTCGGTGGCATTAGCTGAACAGATGCTGAAAGCACTTGATACAGAAAAATAACATACCTACAGATTCTCGGCACTAAGTAGCCGGGAGCGAGGATATCACATGAATAATAATAGCGCCGAATGGCAACACGAATTCTACTTGACGCATGACAAGTACCGGATGCAGGGGCAGGGTACGAATTGCTATAAGGTCGTCAAGGGCCTTACTCGTATCCTGCAGCTGCCTACCATTGCGAAACTCACGACCGACAACGAATCGGTCATCGGTGATTTTCGATTGAATCGCGGCGAGTATGGGCTTGAACCATACGATGAATACGCTATCAAGGTAGATGATACCTACAGTGCATCATTCTATATCCTTGTCCATAGAAGGGCTGATACGACTTTCCTGTGCCCGATTCTCGTGGGCTTTGAGGGCGAGAACACCTGCGCCATGGTCATGCCTACCGATAACTGGCGGATGCGGGAAATGGCAACATTTGTCGAGCTGAGAAGGGCAGAGAAGGAATTTGGTGTGGACGGACTGATGATGGCGGTGAATACACGAAATGGGGTATACAGCTGCCTTTCCGTTCTGAACGAGTCTGGCAACCTGCTGGAACGGTGGCTGCGAACCGAGCGCGATTCCCTACATGAACGGAACACCGTGACGGCTCCGAGTTCAGCGGCGCTGATACTGCAAATCTGGCTGCATACGATATGTCTCTGGAAACGGCGGTGTCTGAGTCGGAAAGTCGAGCAGCGTATCGTACATGCAAACGGGGAGCAGGAATCGGTCAAGGATGTCAGAGAATGCCTGAACACCTCCAAGCAGACTATCGTGGACCTCAAAAAGGGCATTGTGGTCTATGTGAATGACAGCACCGGGAAACGGGCATTTGCAGGGTTCTGTGTACTCCAATCTGAGCGCTGTGGGCATTTCCGGCACCTGCAAAGCGGCAGGGTCGTCTATGTCCGACCTACGACCGTTCACTACAAGAAGCTGAACCCCAGCAAGGCTATCAGCCAGACTGCCAAGCCGGTAATTTACCGGAATACGGAAGATTTCCTGCGCGAGAAGTCCTACCTCGAAAACGATGTGCTCATGATGCTGAAATGCAACGATATCGAGTATCAGCGGGAAAAGATGTTTCCGTGGATGGGAAAGAAGCGCTTGGATTTCTTCCTGCCGGGCAAGAACATCGCCATCGAGTGTCAGGGTGTGCAGCACTTTTACCCCTACGGCAGCGATGACAAGGATTTCGAGGCACGAAAGCAGCGGGATACCGACAAGTATAACGAATGCACCAGCAATGGCGTGCAGGTTCTTTACTACGTGAGCGAATTGATTCCGGTGCCTGACGAGATGGCAGAGAAATACCGGTATGTGACCAGCCTCGATGAGTTGCTGGGGATTCTGAACGATAAATAATTGATTTTTACTCCTCAGATGTTACGGCATCGGGGGTTTTGTTTTTTGGAGGATACTATGAGCAAGGGAATGCGTACAGAGGATGAGGTTCGTGACAGTGCCAAGCTGGTTCTTGGCTTTGATAAGACCGAAGATGGAGTACAGCAGGGGACTGGTCAAATCACTACCTTCAACCAGCTGGGATTCCGTGGCTGTAATGATAAGCCGGATGGCTGGTATCTGCCGGATGACGCCAGCAAACCCGCCATCATTCTGGAAACGAAATCGGAAGCAGAAGGTGTTTCCAAGGAAAAGCATGTCAAGGAACTGTTCAAGAATATCGATGTAGTTGCCAAGAAATACTCCAAGACCATCGGTATTCTCTATAGCGGCAGTGCTATCCGCGTATTCAGAAACAAAATCGAGCTGTCTGATGCGTCCAAGCGCTTGGAAAACAAGGACTACTATATTCGCCTGTGTACGAGCCAGAAACTCGACAGCAACTACATCTTCGAAATTACGCAGAAAATCAACAACAGCCTGCATTTTAAATTCGGCATGACGGACTTGCAGGACCGGATGATTTTCACGGCTTGCGCCCTTGTCGCCCAGCGTTACAACCCTCAGAACGGTCTTCAAAAACTGAAAGACATGGATTACAGCACCTTCCATAACTGGATTTACAGTGCCCTGTCTAAGGCTCTGGAAGATGATAAGAAGCAGAATAGCAAGCTGGATGTACTCTTGGAGGAGTATGCCTCTGTCCGTATGTCTATTACGGAGAATCAGGAAGCCATCAACGATTTCATTGACAATGTCTGCCAGATTGCCGACCTCGTCAATTCCGATAACTGGAATGGTGAGGATGTCATGGCTATTTTCTTCAACGAGTTTAACCGCTACCGTGGTAAGGCTCAGGCGGGACAGGTGTTTACCCCTGACCATATTGCATCCTTTATGTACCGACTCATTGATGTGAATATGAATGACCGGGTTCTGGATGCTACCTGTGGTTCCGGCACCTTCCTCGTAAAGAGCATGTGCAATATGATTCGTGAGGCAGGCGGCAGCACTACCAGTAAGGCAAAGCAAATCAAGTCTGAGCAGTTGTTTGGTATCGAGATGTACCGGAAAGTCTACGCTCTGGCCTGTGCTAACATGATGATTCACAAGGACGGCAAGACCAACCTCGTACAGATGGATGCCACTTCGGCTGAGGCGACTGAGTGGATTCGAAAACAGAAAATCACGAAGACCCTGATGAATCCGCCTTACGAGAGACGATACGGTTGTGCAACAATCGTTGCCAATGTGTTGGACAGCGTTCCTGCAGGTACAAAGTGTGCCTTCATTCTCCCGGATAAGAAGATGGAGAAAGAATCCAAACTGAAAGCCTTGCTGGAACGCCATACTCTGACCACCATCATCAAGCTGCCTGAGAACCTTTTCTTCGGTCTGGGCGTTACTACTTCTATCTTCATCTTCGAAACTGGCAAGCCTCAGAATGGGCGCAACATCAAGGGCTACTATGTAGCTGATGACGGTCTGGAGACAGTCAAGAACAAGGGTCGGCAGGATGTACACGACAAGTGGCCTGCGCTGGAAGATTACTGGGTCAAGGCGATTCAGGATGACAACGATGACCGTTACAACACCCGCCAGCTTATCAATCCGGCTGAACATCTGTCCTATCAGATGCCGGAGAAGCCTTTTGAATTGTACGAGGAAGATTTCATCAAGACCGTGATGGATTACGAGATGTACAAGCGTGGCATCAACGCCAAGGAGTTCGGGGACAAACTGCTGCAGAAGGTGCTCTACGGTTCGACTGTGACCGGAACTAAGGAAGGCACGAACATTCTGGTGGAGAAGGGAGAGGACAACAATAATGGGGAAGATTGATACTTCCGGGTGGAAGGAATATCGAATGTCCGACCTTGGCTTTACGGTTTGTCATGGCTCTCGCATTACAAAAGCGGAAAGAGTTGAAGGCGATACAGTCTTTTTGACTGCTGGTTTTGAAAACTGTGGCGTGGTTGGCACTATTGGAAATGAGAATATCGATATTTGGGAAAAGCCCATCACGGTAGATATGTTTGGAAATGTGTTCTATCACGACGAAACCTGTGCAGGAGATGACAATATCTATGCGTTTCTCAATAGTAAGCTATCGAGGACGGCAAAACTGTTTGTAGCGTCCTCAATTGCATCGGTAACGCAAAGTAAATACTCATATCAGCAGCAGTTTAGGCAGGGTGATGCAAACAAACTGTCGGTATATCTCCCAGCCACCACTGACGGTGCCCCAGATTGGGCTTATATGGAATCCCACATGGCGAACCTTGAAACCAAAGTTGCCGACTCGCTGACCCTGCTGCAGGCTGCGAAAGATGCGGAGAAGAAAAAGGTGGATACGAGGGAGTGGGGAGAATTTAAGTTTGGTGATTTATTTGATTTGCATGGAATTAAACAAGCAAAATCTCAAAAGCTTATTCCCACTGTTGAATTGAGTGATGGAATTCCATGTGTTCCATACATTGTGCAATCGCAATTCAATAATATGGTTGGGCGCTATGTTGATAAACAATGGCTTATTGAAAACAATGAGCCTCCTGTTGAAGGGAATGCGTTGGTCCTCGGCGTCACATTAAACGCCTGTTCTTATCAGCCAGAAGAATTTGGCGCAAGTCAGGTTATCACTGCTCGTTCACCTTGCTTGAATAAGAATAACGGCTTTTTTATTGCTGCTATAGTTCGGAAGAGAATTGAGCAATTTGATTATAAGGAAAAGCCGAGTTTCGAAAAATACAGAGCCTTAAAGATTATGCTTCCCATAGACAAGACCGGTCAGCCTGACTGGGCGTATATGGAAGAGTATATGAGGAAGGTAGAGGAGAAAGCTAAGAATGTACTAAACCATTTTGAAAAGGACAGAAATGGTGTATAATAACTATGGATTATCTAAAATCGGAAGAATATCTGTCGCGAAAAAATACTTGTGAGCAAATCTGGAGAGAAAAGATTAGAGATATGTGAAAGGAGGTCTTGTAATGTATCCTACTGACTTATGCTGGGAAACCGGTAAGTTTACAGATGATTGCTGTTGCGATTTTTGCGAGCATCGTGAAGAGTGCAGCGGATATGATAAGAATGATGATGACGACGATTGATATGCTATAGTAACGAACAAAACCGTAACAAGCACTTACCATGACATCGTAACCACCATCACCCCCAAAAACCATAGCAGTCCTTATCAGCACTCGACGCTGAGGCAGATGTCTTGAACCAACCCCCAATACATCCATCCAGAGCGTCTTCGTCCTCACAGAAGATTTTGTCAACTTGGATATTGACTGAGTTATTGAGATTGGCCTTGAGTAATTCACGAAGCGTGGTATAATAAGACTATCACAAAAGGTTTGAGCCTCCCATCGTAATCAGTAACATGCTGACTGCGGTGGGAGGCTTTCGTTTTAAATAAGAAATGAAGGTGATAATCGTGATTGAATCTGAAAAACAGTTGATTCGCAGATTCCAAACAGAACCATCAAAAGAGATTTGCTTACTTTGTGGCACAAGTGAAGAAATAGAGTTGTGCAATATTATCCAAAGCGGAGATTTTTGGAAAGAATGGGTAGATGCTTCCGCACATGATGCACCGCCTCCAGATTTTTACTCAAACAAATACAGCTTAATGATGGATGTCATGAAAGTTGATGACAACACAAGGAAAACAAAAAAGGGAAAATTGCGAAACCCAAGAGCAGAGTTAGAAAACAAACTGTTCAAGGAATTAAAGGAAAGCGGTGTTGTTACTAATAAAACGCCCGATGTCCTGATAAATGCTGTAACAGATTTGCCAACAATGGAAGACCATCAATTCAAATGGTACTTTGATTCGTTCAAAAGAGTTGTTTTGGGACACAACGCTAAAATACCTCTATACCAAAGCAATCACAAAAACTTTAAAACGGTGTTTTTTGTGTATGACGAATCCACTGCGTACGCTCAACTTTTTGCAGGTCAAACCTACTGCGTGCCAGAAGAAGGGCGAAACTTTGCGCTCAGCTCGGGTCAATTACATTTCTATGCTCATGATGAGGAGTTTCAGGACATTTTAAAAGAGTGTAACGCAGATTATGTTGTTTGGTATGCTCCGTATAAATACTATGATAAATTGTCCGTTAATCACAAAATGTTACAGCCTATCTATAGGGCGGCAATTATTGATGTAGAAGGGCTGAGAAATGGCAATGGCATTTCAAAAAAATATTTGCACGGTCTGATGGTAAGCGCAGAAGAATAGCCATAAATATCCCCTCATTATCGGTTCAAGATTGTAATTTATAACATGAGATGATATAATAAGTCAAAACTGTGTCATAACGTTTGATTATATTTAATGGCGGACTTCCAATACCCTAAAATAACAACGCCCCAAACAAATCCCATCACGAAAGGAGCCATACCATGTCCACCCTCAAAAACGGCGAGTTCGGCATCGACTTGGACAAAGAAAAGATTCTCTGGACCGACCGCAAACGCCACACCATCTTTTCTCTGCCGCTGTCCTTTACGAAGTACACCCTGACCGAGACCAAACTCATTATCCAGCGTGGCTGCTTCAACCTGCGCGAGGATGAAATTCAGCTGTACCGTGTCCGGGACATCGCGTTCAAGCAGAACTTCTATGAGCGCCTTTGCCGTGTCGGCAGCATCCATCTCTGCTCCACAGATGCTATGACGCCAGAAATCGACATCCGCCGCATCAAGAACCCGCGCGATGTCAAGGAAGTGCTTTCTAAGACCATCGAGGCATGTCGGAAAGCAAACGGTATCCGTACTTCGGAAATCATCGGGGACCATGGTTGCTTCCCAGAGCCTGCCCCGCATGGTATGCCGCCTGAACCTTGCCACGAACATCCCCATGACTAATAATAGCCCGTACAGATTCAGTTCTGTGCGGGCTATTTTTTTGTTTCCAAAAGAAATTAAAAATCCGGTCTGGCCGGATTCATGAGATATGACGGTTGACCGATTATGCGAACCTCATACAAGTCAATTACCCCACCTGAAGGAGGGGTGTACTAAGATTGGTCTTGAATAATTCACGAAGTGTGGTATAATAAGACTATCACAACAGGTTCTAAGCCTCCTATCGTAATCAGTATCACACTGACTGCGATAGGAGGCTTTTTGTTTTGACAGAAAGGAACACTAATAGATGAGCTATTTCAATCTTTACGATTTTATTGATTCTGGCGAAAAGTCACTGAAAGACGAAAATTATTGGAGCGCTTTGTCTGTAGCACTAATGCTTCCAAGTATGTGTTCGAGACTGGAATATGCTAATAATGAAACTTATAAAAATGGAGACTACTATAAGGATAAAAAGTGTTACGTTGATTGGTGCAAATCTCAAATGAACAATGATATATGGATAAAAGAGTGCCTTGGCACGGGATTTGCTGATGTCTTATACAATCTGCGATGCGATATAGTACACGCTGGATGTGCCAATATAGCAGATGGCGGGAAAAGATTGTTCTTTTCTTTGGACAACCACTGTAGCGGATTATCTTTTGAGCAGTTTAGAATTATAGATGTAAAACAGTTGTGCGAATGCTTAATTGGTCATGCAAAATCATGGTGTGCAACAAGCAACATGGCTTGCATAAAAAACACATACATCTTTAACTCCCGCGATAGAGACGATAAACTACTATATGACAAACTATGTGCCGATGAAAGGGCAAAGCAACTCAAAGCCGAGTTTGAAAAAGAGCTAATGTCAAGCGAATAAAGGAATTCAGAATTTCACGAAGTCAATTCAAATATCTCGGATTTTATTCAATAAATTTTATATTGCTATAATGTGCGAACTGCGTACAATTAAGAGTGCAAGAAGAAGTCCCATAACACACAAAGGAGAATAGCAAAATGAACACTTGCACCCTGAAATTCGAAGCTACCGCATTCCGCGAGAATGACGACAACGAGCTCGAAAGCCTCTCTGCATCCATCAGCGTTCCCGTGGAGAACGATGACGAAGTAATTGGAAACACACTGGGCGAGGAGAAACTGATTGTTCATGCTGTAGCAGCACTGTACAACCTTATCAGCGACCTGCGCCCCAACTGGCTGGATAACGAGGATACCAGCCTGACGCTGGATATTTCTATCGATGGCAGGAAAGCTCAGTCGTGCGGCGGCCTCGTCGCCATGAAAGAGGAGGGCTTCACCTTCGGCCTCGAAGATTAAGCTAAAATAATCCGGAGCCTTGCCTGCTAAAAGCGGGTGAAGCTCCTTTTTCATATGAGCGGAGAAATTATGAACATTGCATTTTGTGACGGGATGCTTTTGCAAGTGGTATTGCACGGCGGCAAAGCTACCGTCCTTTCAAAGCGAGAAATCGGAGCAGATACAATAAACTTCTATAATTACTTTGCGAGATATTGCTTGTCTCCAGAAGAACCGCTTCTAAAACTGCTAAATTGCGCGGATGATGAAGCCATCGAAATTATTTCAGGACAGCCCCTCGTAAAGCAATTCTGTTGGGATTCAAGCAGCAGTTGTACCGATGCTTTAACGCAAAGGAACCAAGCTACAGCCAAAGAAGCCTTGACTTATACCCGAAATCTTACCCAGCAAGCTTTCTCGGAGTTAGACGCCGTCTTTTCAGAGTTCCATGATACAAAGGGACCAGACGGCAGCAAAGTCGTATTCATGCCAAAGCAGGTTATAACAACCTTTGCTTTGCTAAACAACAAAATCGTCCAAGTCTACTCGGTGAAAGACTTATATGACTATCTTTCCATCGATTTCTATTACGCCAATTATGCGTCAGAGTCTGCAAAGCGGATTTCTATCTGTCCCTGTTGCAAGAGGGCTTTCCGTTTGAGTCAGCGGAACAAAGTATACTGCAGCAAGACATGCAAAGACAAAAGCATTCGGGTAAACAACAAGAAGGACCCATACTATTCCAAATACCGCTACTTACAGCAGTACAACAACAGGCAGCTTAACAAGCTGCGTAAACAAATGGCAGATTCACCTCAGCAAACGCAGAAATTACAAGATGCTTATAACACTTGGAATGAATGGGCACGCTCTGAATATGAACGGGTGAGCAACATCACTTACCATGAGCAGCAAGAAAGCATCGAAAAATTTGGCGAATGTCTGAAGGAGAAGTGGAAAGGTCTAATGCGAGAAGCAAAATGAGCTGGAAACACTCTCCCAGCGAAAGGGATGCTGCCAACAGGAGAGACTTTTTGTTGCGTAGCTGCGAAACATAGTTGACGACCCGTGCGACTGGCATACAATAGAACATACTGAACAGCGTTGATAACGTTGCTTCGGTAGAGACGAATAGGGTCCTGAGCCGACCTTAAATGCTCACTGCGAAGAAAGACCTGCCTGCGGCTAACAGGCGGGTCTTTTCTTTTTGCGTAGCTGCTGCCAAGAGCAAAGAAGGAAGCGTAGCTGCAGCAAACCGTTGAAAAAGCATTGACGGAACTTGCGAACGGCATAGAATTGATATTGTACGACAGATATCAAATCACTACAAACCATTCATAATCTGACAAATTCAGACAGGCACCAATCGGGTGACCTGTCTTTTTTGTTGTAAGACCGCGTAATGCGGAGAAAGATGAGGATTACCATGACCACTATTATGAACACCGCCGAATTCATCCGCGTTACCGACCTTCTGAAGAAGGAAAAGATTGCCAAGAGCAGCGGCAACATATTTGCTGCTATGATGGCGATGCGCAAGAACCGCCCCGAAGCGACCTGCGCAGATGGCTTCAAGATGTCCATTCAGGCATCCGATGAGCACTACTGCCAGAAGGTCGATGACGGGAGCTATGCGAGCGTAGAAATTGGGTTTCCGTCTTCGTCCGAGTCCTTGCTCGATGATTATGGTGATGACGGAGTGTACGGCTATGTGCCGCTCACTGTTGTCGATGCCATCATCGCCAAGCACGGTGGAATCCTGCTCAATGAGCAGTAAGCCACTCTATCCAATCCCAGCATGACATTCGGCTACACGCCGTTTGTTCATATATGAAGCAGTTATCATTCCTCTTAATGAGAACAAAAATGATAGCTGTTATTTCTATTTTACAAGCCTCGAAAATACGAGGAGAAAGAGAGTTTGCTATGAACACCAACACTATCAATTCCAAGAAAACTATCCCCGGCATCAATGATGTGGCTACTAAGTGCCCTAAAGTTGCAGCCATGTGGAGCGCTAAGAACGCCTTCACTCCCAGCGAAGTCGCTGCAAGCAGCAACAAAAAGGCATTGTTTGTCTGCCCTGATTGCGGTCAGGAGTTCAAGGCTCCCGTCTACAGTGTTGTCAAATCTGTAAACTACGGTAACACTGGTTGTCCTGTTTGTGCAGGTCGCAAGGTCGTCCCCGGCGTCAACGATTTGGCAAGTCAATATCCTGAAGCCGCTGCTATGTGGAGTGATAAGAACGATTACGCCCCCAGCGAAATTCCTGCTCGGTCGTCCAGACGTGCCATCTTTGTATGTCCTGTTTGCAACAAGCAGTTCGTGACTAGCGTCCGCGCTATGACGCGAGCGGTTGCATCTGGCTTTACCAGCTGCCACGACTGTGGTAAGCATGTCATCAGCGCAGCTCGCAAGGATGAGTATGGTTCGCCAAAATCTGTTGGCACTACGATGACGATGAAGGATGGCAGCAAAGCAACCTGCACCGCTTATCATGGTGTCAACAACATCACGGTAGAGTTCGAGGACGGGTTCGTCCTATACCATGCTCGCTGGAACCAGTTTGTCCGTGGCGCTCTTCACCACGGTCAGAAAACCACTGAAGAATAACAAAAAAGCCATTTAATACGAAGTTGGCTTATGAATGTAGTAGCTATCATCTTCCTCCAATAGGGGGATGGTAGCTGCTTTTTTATTGCAAGCCTCGAATGTTACGAGGAGAAAAGAGGATAATTATGAACGCTTTTATGAATGTCATGCACGCCACTACCTGCAACTGCGCTGCTTGCGCCCCTGTTCCGACTCTTGGCATTAAGATGCCGTATGAGGAAGAGAAAGAAAAGCCCGTTAAGACCAGAAAAGGTCGTCAAAAGCTGATTGTTGGTGAGAATGACTTAGCTACTGTTGCTCCTAAGGTTGCCGCAATGTGGAGCAGCAAAAACGCTCGCACTCCCAGTGAGTTTACAGCCGGTAGCAATAAGAAAGCTATTTTTGTATGCCAGAATTGCAATCAGGAATTCGAAGCCAAAATTCAGAATGTTGTTCGTTCTGTAGACAAGGGCTTCACCGGTTGCTCGGTTTGTACAGGCCACAAGGTTGTTCCCGGTATTAACGACCTTGCGTCGCAATGTCCCGAAGTAGCCGCTATGTGGAGTAACAAAAACAAACTTTCCGCTTCAAAAGTTGCCGTCAAAAGCAAACAAAAGGCATTCTTCAAATGCCGTGATTGCGGACAAGAATTCGAAGCTTCAATTGTTAATGTCGTTCGTTCCGTAAGCAACGATTGCACTGGTTGCTACAACTGCAAAATGAAAAAAATTGGTGCCATTTCCAAACCGGAGTGCTTTGTGGTGCGGCTTATGCTGGCGTTTGCTGGTGAGAATGGAATTGCCAATCCTTTCTCTGATGTACGAAACATCTTAGGCGAAAACAGCCTCTTGGGGCTGGACTTTGTGGACCATATTCAGAAGCTCTGCGGCGAATACAATGGCAGTGCATGGCATGGAAATGATGTGCAAGCAGCAAAAGACCGTTTCAAGTTTGAAGCAGCTCGCAAAGCAGGATATGCAATGATTCGCGTTTTGGAGCCAGGGCTCGAAGTCTTTGACCTCAAATACGACATTGTTATGCCTGAAGGGTTTTACTGCGGTGGTGGCAGATACAATGCCGAAATCATGGAAGAAGTTGGTCGTAAAGTTATCCATTTGCTGGAAGAGATTTACGGTCGCAAGGCTTCTCCTGAGATTTGGGCACTGAACAACTTCAAGGAATTCGAGATTTGGTACGATGCCAACAAGAAGGAACTTGAAGCCAATGCACGGAAGAAGGGTCCGAAGGGCAAAACCGCAGCGAAGATGGCTGCCTAATAGATTACAAGACCTCTGACGAACTCAGTCGTCTTTTTACATAGATAGCGTTTCCTGCCGTTCACTCCTAACCGGGTGGGCGGCTTTTTCTTTTGCCAAACCGCATCCAGACTGTGCCATCAACGCAGCTCCAGAACAGAATTTCTAATTTGTTTCTGCCAAAACACCCACATTGGAGGGGAGCATAGATTTTTATGTACAGAGTATTAACATAGAGCAGACAAGATTGTAAAAAATGCAATTTTATGGTATAATACGGGTATGATGAATCGGAAAATATATCGCCAGTTTGGCGGTTCTTGAAGTGTGGTGAGCAAGTTGAAGAAATTCTTGAGCTTCGTACGGAAAGCACTATTCATGGTTACGGTAGTCGTAATCACAGTAGCTTTCGAGGGTTGTGGCGAAGTGGCAGATAAGACTATCGACGAGATAAAATACATCCCGGCGCAGATGTTCACTACAAGGGAAACGGCAGAGACTGCGCAAACGGATGAACGGATAACCTCGCCGGAATCTGCAGCGACAGAGTATAACTACATCTATTACCGTCACAACAACCAATGGGTCACATCACGCCTTGTAAGCTATGAGGTAGCAGACAACGGGCAAAACATAAAGTTTGAGGTTGATTCCACGATGAGCGCTGACCGATACTACTACACCAGCATGGCAAATGTCATGCTGATTCATCGTGATGAGCCAAGCACATAAACAAATCAATCAATTTATCCGGAAAATAAGGAGAAGCAACAATGGGATACCAATTAACAGGAACATTCACAATAAGCTGCACAGAAGAGGAAGCATTCAACATCATGTATAACATGATGCACGACAAAGCATTGTATATGCCAGAGTTGGCGCTCATAAATGCACGCCCGTCAAAGCTTGACCCAGCGTTTCTGTATCCCCGTGATATGTTCATAAACGGGGACTACTTGTTCTGCTATCCCAAGCAGCAGTTGGCACTACAGATAAAGCAGCTTCTCGCTACGCATCAGATAGCTTTTGCGCAGGTGCTTGCAGCCACTGACAAAGAAGACCAGCACCGTATCCGTGCCGTTTTTCGTCAAGACCTGACGAAGATAGACATAGACCTGCATGGTGTAAAAGAAGCCAATGCGAAGAAGCTCATTTTGAAATACAAGCGCACCCCGGAGGAAAGGTAAACAATGACAACCACAAACATCATCGGATTCATTCTAATTGCAATTTCCATTGTCGTGCAGGTTGGCAGTTTCGTTGTAAGATGGTTCTGTATTCCCAGTGAACCGTACTTCTCTGAGAAAACAAACTGCATGGTAACATACACTGAAATTGAGGATATGCGCCATAGCTGCGATGTCGTCACGGTTATAGGTGTAGTTCTCATGGCGGTGGGTATCGTTCTGGCAATGCTGCTGTTCACATACTGAGAAGAGAAGGAAAGAGTATGACTGCTATCATCAAAAGACTGCTTGCTCTGGCAACGGCTTTCACGCTTGCATTGAGCCTTGTAGGTTGCGGAGTCAATATCACGGGCGTTTCGCTGAATTTGCCAGATACCATTGAAAAGGGAACAGCCATTGTCGCTACCCCGGAATACGCCTTTGATGGTGCAACTCCGGAAACGGCAGAGCTGGAAAAGAAGCTGGATAAACTCGAAATGCGCTATACATCAAGTGACCCGTCTATTTTGGTCGTAGATGACAACGGTAATCTTGTGGCTGTCAGCGCCGGGACGGCAGAAGTTGCCCTGTCCAGCAAAGATGGTACGGTATCGACCAGTAAAACGCTGGAAGTTATCGTTTCACCGACTGAAATTAAAACTGCCGATGAATTAACTTTGACAGCAGGAGAAGTTGCTACGCTGGAAACGGCTGTCACTCCTACTGATGCTACTCATGTATCTATCAGCTACGCTTCTTCTGATGATTCCATTGCAACGGTAAATGACGGCGGTGAAGTAAAGGCTGTGGCAGCAGGCGATGCAACCGTCACGGCGGTAGTGGACGGTACAAGCCTCACATCTTCTTGCAAAATCACGGTATTACCGGCTCTCGAAAGCATTGAGTTGAGCAATACCTCTCTTTCTTTGCAGCCGAACGATACTGCACAGCTTTCTTATACGGCACAGCCGGAAAACGCTCTAATTAAAGAAGCTACATACACAAGCAGTGATGATACCGTTGCAACCGTTGATGCAAACGGCAATGTGACTGCGATTGCCGATGGCAAAGCAACAATTACGGCTTCTGTCGGCGATGTTTCTGCTGAGTGTGTTGTAACTGTTGATTCTACGGTTTCGCCCTCGAAAACCAGCGCGAAGGGCAATTCGTCTTCCGGTTCTGCATCCTCTGGAACTAATGGCAATTCGAGTGACACTAGCTCTTCTGCATCTGCTCCCGCTGCGTCTTCCAGCTTTGAGTATGGTGCATTGCCAATCGACCCAGCAACTGATGGTGAAACATGGTGGAGTATTGACTCTTCCGATTCCGCATATTGGGCTGTGGCAAATAACATCAATGCAATGCGTACAGAGGGTGGTCTTCCAGCTCTTACTGTGAGTTCTTCGCTATCAAGCATCGCAGATTCAAGATGCGAATACCTTATTGCAAACAATGTTTTTTCTCATGATGGTGCAACAACTGCGGAAATCTTGTGCTCTGGAGCGACTAGCGCATCTGCAGCGTGTACAGGTTGGAAAAACAGCCCGGGACATTATTCAAACATTATGACGCCGGGATATACACAGATGGGAATTGGTTGTATTTTTAACACTGCGTATGGTGTTGAAGTTTGGTGCGTTACATTTAGCTGAGGTTCTATATGCTGTCAAATATTACTGCGTTGAAGACCGTAAAGGAAAACACGAACAAGGTCGTTCTGGACGCTATGCCCGGCATCCTCTTTGAAAGTGCCAACAAGGGACAGAACCGCCAGAAGTTCTTCCCGCATGGGGAAGAGGAAACAATTCTTGTCGTTGTGGATGATAGCTTTGCAAGGCGCTTAGCATATCTCTCAACCAACTTGACGAAGCGCCTTGTCCTTCTCAACAACAAAACGGACGGCTTCTTTGGCCCGGAAATCCGCAATGTCGAAGGCAAGACTGCGCCGTATGCTTGGCGGCAGGTCATCAAGCCTATGCTGGTGGACACCAATGGAAAATTCTACGACGGCAAGCTGAGCGATGTAACATATGAGATGTTCTTTGCTCTCATGGAATACACAGAAAACCATTGGGACGCCGAAGCTGTTAACGCGACAGAGATAAACCATTCTGTGTGGGCTATCGTCTGCAACACGGCGTCCGCGATGCAGCAGGATAAGCGGTTCCTGCACCAAATTGAAGTCAGCAATGAGGCGTTCTTAGACGTTGCAGCCTGCATCTACAACGACTTGATGGGATTTGTAGCGAGGGAGTACGAGATTTTCAAGCAGAGGAACGAACAATGAACATTAAATTCGTCAATGGTGATATCCTGACATTTCCGGAACGCGATGGAGACACTATCATTTGCCAACAGGTGAATTGTCGTGGCGTGATGGGCGCTGGCTTGGCAAAGCAGATTCGCGATAAGTGGCCCATTGTATATAACGAGTACATTCGAGTTACCGATGTCTGCGACAAGCTGATGCTGGGTAGTTACCAGAATGTAAAGGTAGGTCCGCATCTGTATGTTGCGAACCTGTTCGGTCAAGATGGCTATGGCAGAGATAAGCGCTATACCAACTACGCAGCACTCACAGCAGCTCTTTTCCGCGCCATGAAAGAAAATCCGCGTGCTACATTTCGCATTCCCTACGGGCTCGGTTGCGGTCTGGCGGGCGGTGATTGGGAGACTGTCTTGAACATCATCAAAGAAATCTCTGATACTTGGAATGTCAATGTTGAGATTTGGGTGCTGCCAAAAAGATAAGGAGTCAGCATGTATAATACCAACTACAAATGTGTCAAACCGCTGACATTATGGTATGATGGTCCCGATGGCAAGAAAAAGCCGTACCGCGTTAAGCGCGGCACCATCTGGCATCTGGTCTGGTGCGGTGGCGAGCAGAGCTTCAAGGAATTCACCGGACCGGATAAGATGCACATTACATTGCCAGATGAGTATGTTGAGAAATACTTCAAGAAGGTTTGAGCATGGGTAATTACTGTCCATATACAAACAGCAATGTCGTCTACCTGAAATGCCAAGAGTGTGAGGACAAAATCTGTGAAAAGGGTTGGTTCTTCTGCGGGGTAGGCGAAACGCCCATGTCGATGACAAAATCCCGCAAACAGATGTCGGAATACCTCGACAAAATGCTTGCTAAGCGAGACAAGGTCGTTATCGCTGCAGAATCCGGTAAGAAGATGGCTGCTTTGGCGGCTATGTATGCCAGTGAACACGGATACTTTTTCGTGCCTGTTGCAAATGATGATTTGCCCACATATCTCGCCAAACAGCAACAAAAAGGATGTGTAATCTTTGATGGAGCCGAAAACGAACGAGAAATCGAAAACACCTGTCGTGAGATGCGCATACCGCTGCGGCACTGTAAATTGGAAGGAGCATAAAGCCATGATGTATCAGAAACTGGTTCGGGATAATATCCCGGCAATTATCGAGAAAAACGGCGAAACTTGCGTAACTCGCAAGCTGACAGATAAGGAGTACGAAGACGCTCTGGCTGAAAAGTTGCAAGAAGAGGTTAAGGAGTTGCTGGAAGCCTACACCGCTAAGGAGCGGAGCGTTCTGGACTGCGCTGAGGAAATGGCGGATGTGATGGAGGTCCTGTACGCTATGGGCAAGACTTGCGCTGTTTCCAAGCGGGAAGTGGAACAGGTCAGAAGCCAGAAAGCGGCAGAGAAGGGGACTTTCTCTAAGAAAATCTTTTTGGTTTCGACAGAAAAGTGAAAGGAGTGTGCTTGTGACGCAGCAAGACGCAATGCGGTTAATCAGAAAACTGATTTTTGCCAAATACAGTCAAGACCCCACGCACTTTTCTCGGTGTGTGGACGAAATCGCGCAAGCATTGGACGAGCAGGGCGATAAAGAAGGCGCTCGCGCTATTCGCAACACCTCTCGTGACGGGTATGTAAAATCGTACTACGAGGCGAGTCGGCAAACGCAACCGCCCGGCAGTCCTTTTGTCAGCTACAAACCTGCATTTATCATGGATAACAAAGATATTGTACTTTGGCACGCGAAGCATGATAATCCGCCAATGCGAGTTCGACATATTTTAGAGTACATCGAGAACGGGGAAATGGTTGCCAAAGATGTGCTGGAGTACGATGCGAACGCAGACAAATGGGTTAGACTTGAGGGAAAATGTATGGACTTGAAATGAAAAAGCAAGGAGGTATGGATATGTAATTGTCCAATAAAAGCAAGGCGGTCTGGTGGACCGCAGAAGATTGAAATGAACTGAGGCGGCAGGTACAGCCAGAGGGTTGCCAGTATGTAAGCTATGAGCCTGTATATATTGTCAGTTGTGTATGACTGCATAAGATTAAAACCATAGTTTTTCCGCCGTTGGGTCGCCAAAGCAGTCCGTACGGACTGCATAAGATTGAAACATCTGTAACGTCAACGCCCGACACAGTCACAGCGACGCAGTCTGTGTGACTGCATAAGATTGAAATAGGTAAAGCTCAAAGAGGTCATCAACGGTTGTTTGTTGCGGTCTGTATGACCGCATAAGATTGGAACTGGGATGGTGATGACGGTCGCCCTGCCGAAACACAGTCCGCGTGACTGCAAAAACTAAAAATGTCGCAGCCCGTGCGGCTGCGTGGAGGAGAACCTCTACCGCTGCGGTAGGGGCTCTTTTTCCGTCTATGTGAGAAAATGTATAAAATGTAAATAAACACTATGCAAGGTTGATTGTATAAGTGAAATGTGGGATAATTAAAGCAGACAAAAATACAAGGTAGGAGGCAAAAGCAATGAAATATTAGCAACGCACCATAATTACAGCACCAAAAGACAGCAAGATGCACAATGCTACATTATGTAAAAAATGTAGTCGTTGTAGGCTGTTGCCGAAGCAGTCCACGTGACTGCGTAAGATTGAAACTGCTTTATTCCTGTCGAGGAAGATTTGAAGCACGAGGAAGCAGTCCACGTGACTGCATAAGATTGAAACACTCATGATTGTGGATGGAATCTCAGCCATCATGTCGCTGCCTGTATGGCTGCATAAGATTGAAATTGTTTGTCGGTAGCGTGGGTATCCGCCGGGGCCAGGCGCAGTCTGTATGACTGCATAAGATTGAAATGACACCGCTGAATGGCATAACCGCTATATTATCGAAGCAGTCTGTGTGACTGCATAAGATTGAAATCTAAGACTGATACTGAAAATGCCCAATCGCGGTCTGTATGAACCACATAAGGCGACGGAACAACCAAGAACCGTAACCGCCTGTGAAGCAGTTCACATGGCTGTCAAAACTAAAAATGTCGCAGTCCGTGCGGCTACGTGGGAAAGAACCTCTACCGACTGCGGTAGGGGCTCTTTTTCCTTTACATCATTCACAAACAACAGAGACCCCTACTCATTGTAGTAGGAGCCTTCATTTTTGCCTGTAAACACTATATATTGTGTACGAAAAGTAAATAAATACTATATACAGTTGCTTGCCAATATCGAATGTGAGATAATTAGGGTAGAAAGGAGTGAGACAACGTTGACTCTAATTGCCCACAAAGCAGATGACGGCAGGGAACAGCCGCTGGATAAACACCTTCAGAACGTAAGCCGCTTGGCGGCAGAATACGCTGAACCCATCGGCGGACAAGCCATCACAAGACGTGCAGGACTTGCACATGATATAGGCAAATGCACGGATGGCTTTCAGCGCTATATCCGTGACCCGGAACATAATATCAAATGTCCACACTCCATTATTGGCGCGGTGGCTTGTGCTAAAGCAGGAGACCTCGTATCTGCCCTTGTTGCTGAGGGGCATCACACAGGATTACACGATATGTGGGATGTGAAGAACAACATCGACACGGCGCTCATAAAGCGTACAAATGATGTTACAAAAGCCGAGTTACTGTATCCAGTACGAAACTGCGCCCTTAACGATGTTCCTCTCCATGCGCGGACGCTTAAAAACATGGGATTGTACTCTTTTGTCCGCATGGAATACTCATGCTTGGTCGATGCGGATTATATCGACACAGAGACGTTTATGCGCGGAACGGAACAGCGGCTCTATACCTATGACACAATGCAGACCATATATAACAAGCTGTGCCACTATGTAGAGCCGTGGATTACAGCAGCAAACGAACTCAGTCAGAAACCGTTCAACAGCCTGTCAAAAGAACAGCAAATCAATCTGATGCGTACCGAAATGCTACAGCAATGCTTCGATGCAGGTGCAAAATCTACAAAAGGGGATATTCGCCTGCTCAGCATCCCTACCGGCGGAGCTAAAACCATCTCTTCGTTTGCCTATGCTGCCGCAGCAGCCAAAGCTGATACTGAAGTATCCCGCATTATCGTTGCAACTCCCTATACCTCCATCACTTCACAGACTGCATCGGTGTTAAGAGACATTGCAGGAAAGGGCAATGTATTGGAGCATCACAGCGGCTATGATTTCGACAACAGCAAAGGGGATAACCTTCTGCGACTTGCGTCAGAGAACTATGATGTTCCTATCGTAGTCACCACCGATGTGCAGTTATTTGAGAGCTTCTACGCAAATAAACCATCAAAATCTCGAAAGCTCCACAACCTCGTAAACAGCGTCATTATCTTCGATGAAGTCCAGCAGTTGAAACCGAAGTACCTCAAGCCCTGCATCAAATGTATTGAATCGCTGGCAACCAACTACGGATGCAGAATTGTCCTTTGCACCGCTACGCAGCCAGCCATCGAGCAGTTCTTCGATACGGTCAAGCCCAAAGAAATCATCGATGCCCCCGCCAAATACATCGCTCCGTTTCAGCGCTGTGGAATTGAAGATGCCGGGCACATCAGCGTAGAAGACCTTATCACCATGCTTCTCTCCCATGAGCAATGCCTCTGCGTTGTGAATGAAAAGGAAGAAGCCAAGTATCTGTACAAAGAACTAAAAAGTAAGGCACGAAGCAGACTGCTGTACTGCCTTACAACAGACCTAACGCCCTATGATAAAGCAAGATATATTGCAGAAATCAAACAGCATCTCGCCAATGGCGACCCTTGTATCGTTGTCTCTACCTCTCTAATCGAATGTGGCGTAGACCTTGACTTCCCATATGGATACAGAGAACTCGCCGGTCTGGATTCCGTTCTGCAGACAGCCGGACGCATCAACCGTAACGGCAAACGAGACTGTAACACCTGCAAGCTCATTGTGTTTGAAGGTCCGCAGGACGAGGTACGCGCTCTGCAGGGCAAAGGTCGTCCCCCGGAAGACTACCTGCACAACGAAAAGAACATCACAAAGCGTCTGTTTGCAACCGAAGATATAACTCTACCGGAAACCGCCACCAAGTATTTTGAGAGCCTGTATAAGTATTACAGGGGAGCTCTTGATGAAAAGAGCATCCTCAAAATGGCAATGCCGGACGACGGCAAAATTCAATTTCAAAAAATCGCAGAAAATTTCCATCTGATTGAAGAAGACACCGTCACAGTTATCATTCCGCAAACCCCGGAAGCTGTACAGCTTATCGCAAAGCTGCGCAATCAGACGGCAACGCGCCGTGATATTCGCAAGGTCGGCAAATACAGCGTCAATGTCCGAAGAAAGCGCTACAACGACCGCCTTGCCGATGTTACAGAGCCTCTCGTTATGAATGCCGGAAAAACTGTAGATATTTGCTGCTTGACCAACATGCATAGATACACGGAATACGGCTTAGAGATGCTGTAATTTCAACCCATAATCAAAGGCTCTCCGCTGATTTTTGCGGGGAGTCTTTTCCATTTTTAAATTGCAAACATACTGTGAACGAACGGCATTGTAAGTTGCAAAAAATACAAATTTGTGGTATAATTGCATTATCGAAATAACAAAAAGAGAGGTGAGCGGCAACGCTGTTGCCATTTACATGGTGGATAAAATCAGACAAAGCAGCGATAAAATTTTGGAGCTTGCGAGCCTTGTGAGCCGCAGCAAAAAGCCGGTCAAGGTCTATCCGGTGCCGATTCTGCTGGAAGTAAACAGCCTGCTTGCTTCCTACACGATTCCCGGTATGCGTGTGGAGGGAACGACCTATGATGTGCCGACTTTCTCGGCGCTCAAAGGCGCAATGGAGTCCATCTACAAGCATCCCGGCGCAGAGATGATACCGACGGCCGTGTTCATTCACAGCCCCATCAAGAAAGAGCGTATACTGTTGAGAAACGAGAAGCATTTCGGCGGTATGCGGTCGAGAGAGTGCCTGACGAATGTGCGGTATACGATAGTCGCTTATCTCGTCGAGACGGACAATATGCGGAATCCGAACGGTCTGACATGGCACTTCAAGGATTTTCTCCAATACGCCAAGAACGGCTGCGGCAGGGAGTTCCCGTATCTGGGTACGATGGAAGCACCCATGTACTTTCACCCGATTACGGAAATGGAAATCAAGCCGACGCACCCCATCACAAGAGATTTGGGCTTTATGCCGCTCACACCGGACTACACCAAAAAATACGACCCTGACTTGGTTTGCAGACATCTGACAATCGAGAACGGCGTCATCGAATATACGAAAGGAGCATGGTTCCGCTGCTATGAATCTTCTGTTAGCGCTGGTTAAACACTACGGCACCCTTGAAAATCAAGATAAAAGCAAAGTCCCGCCCTTTGGCTGGACGAACGCAAAAGCCCATTTTGCCGTGGAGTTGAACGACGACGGCAGCCTTGCCCTCGGCGGACACGACAAGAAGAATCGCGGCGTGGTGTTTGAGGTTCCTGTTCGCCGTGCCCGCACGAGCACGCCGGTCCCGTATCTCTTCTGCGATACGGCTCAGTACATCTTGGGCAACGTGAGCAGCACGAGCAAACCCGGAACATACCTCTCCATGAAGAACGCGGTTCTCGCGTTCCGTGGTGACTTGGGCGAGTCTCCGGCGCTCAATGCCGCTTACAAGTTCTTCGAGACATGGGACCCGGAAAAGGCGCTCCAAAACAAGTTCGTCGCCTCCGCAATGGCGTTCAAAGATGCTGAAACTTCCACCTTCATTCTGTTCTATGAAGGAAGCCCTATCTTCGACGATGAGACTTTCAGAACGGCATATGAGGAAATCGTTGAGAAGTACGGCGAGTTCCCGATTCAGGCTGAACGAAACGGAAATGTCTCCATCACCGCCGCGCCTGCACACATGCGAAGCATGATTACCGGGGAAGACGGCTTGAAAGCAAAGCTCTTCCGTCCCATCTCTGTACGAGGGAAAATGACCTACATCCTCTCCAACAACAAGGCAAACACCAACTACTTTGGGAGAACGCAGGGCGACGCCATCCCCGTTACAATGCAGGACGGTCATAAAATCGTGGAAGCTGCAAAAGCTCTTATCGGCTCTAAAAACTGCTACTTCCTTCCGGTAACATCTCAGTCTCTCTACACAAAATGCGTAATCGTCTGGTCTGATGAAGTCACCAAGCCGGAAGAAGATGAGATGCTGCGGATTTGGTTTGGCAATGAATCCGAAGCAGAAAAGACGGACAACATCATGCGTCTTGCGAAAGCCCGCCGTGGGCGTGTTGACATCTTGCAGGAATGCGATAAAAATAAGGTCGTCAATGTCTGGCAGTTGAGCGTTCCGGAAAAAGGCTGTTCTGCATCCAGCTTTACGCAGACTACGGTCGGTGAAGTGCTTGCCAACTGCATCAAGCACTACGAAGACATGGAAATTAACCGCAGCGAAGCCTGCAAGAATGCTGATGGCACGAGAAGAGACTATGCGCGTCCTGACAGTATTATCCTTGCTCTGAGCGCAATGAACAAGGATAACAGCATTGTCCCCATCAACAACCAGATGTGGATGCAGCTCAACAACTGCGTTTACAACGGCGGGAAATACCCGTCGCAGCTTCTGCCGATGATTTATGAGCGCATCTGCAAGGACGCCCTGAAGGCACCGGCAGGAACCATGTATATCATCCCTCCGACTCTCGCCGGAGCCATCAAAGCCATCCTTATCCGAAATTACAAGGAGGATATTACCGTGAGCTTGAATCCGAACAACACGAGTCCCGCCTACGTTACGGGACGCATCTTCGCTCTGCTGGTGAGCGGGCAGCACGCCATCGTGCCGGATAACCAGTCTCAGTACGATAAGCGCTTCCTTAGCCGCGTGGTAACTAACCCGGTAAAGGTTATGCCTACGATTCAGATGAACTTCATGCAGCTCAAGAACCGTGCGCAGAAGTCGAACCGTATGGGCACCTACAACGCCATCAACAACCAGATTATGGACCTCATCGACATGCTGGACGGGAACTATCCCGGTCGTCTGACGCAGGTGCAGCGCGGTGAGTTCTTTATCGGCTATAACCAGCAGATGCACTACAACCGCGATGCTGCTATTGCTAAGAAGCGTGAGAAGGAAGAAAACACCATTGCGATGAGCGCCGTTAATACCATTGCCACCGTTGATGAAACTACCGTTGCATAAAAAAGGAGAAAATAACATGTCTGACTCTATTACTATCAAGAATCCCATCACCATCGTTCTGGCGTTCGATGCTAAGAACTGCAACCCCAACGGCGACCCCGACAACGACAATGCACCCCGCCAGTTTGAGGACGGTATCGGCTATCTGTCTACCGAGTGCATCAAGTACAAGATTCGCAGCTTCATCCGCGACAAGGTGTTCTTCGGCGAACTGGACGAAGCCACCCATCACCTGTACTGCAGCCCCGACACATTCTCCATCGAGTCCAGCGTCCGAGATTGCCTGAAAGATGTCATCAAAGAGGGCAGCAAGGGTTCCAAGAAGGCTATGGACCGCGAGACGGAGCTCAAGGCATACAACGCGCTGTGCAAATACTTCTTCGATGCCCGCACCTTTGGCATGGTAAACACTTCGTTCTCCGGCTCCAGCGTAATCGGCAAAATCAAAGGTGCTTTCCAGTTGTCTATGCCCGTTTCTTTCGACCCCGTCAACATCATCCCGATGACCATTACCCGCTGCTGCGTTTCTTCCGACGCTGAGCGCATTGGCGCGGAGAAGGACAGCAAAAAGAAGAATGTCAATACCGATGAGGACGGCGAGAGCCGGAAGAACCCGAAAGACCGTATGATGGGGCGTCGGAGCTTCGTCGAGTATGGTTTGTACCATATGAGCATTCAAATCAACAGCATGATGGCACAGCGCAACGGCATCACGATGGACGATGTCAACCTGCTCATCGACGCATTGCAGCACATGTTCGAGAACGACATGAGCAGCGGTCGCGCACTGACGCTGCGCAAACTGATTGTCGTCGAGCATACCAAGCCGATGGGCAATGTTCCCCGTGACACGATTGAGAACGCACTGACCGCCACGCTGAAAATCCCCGATGACTGCCCGACATCCTATAATGACTACATTGTGACCTTCCACCGTAACCTGCTGTCCAAAGAGGTCAAAGTGACGGAGTACGGTATCGACGGCTCCAGCAAGGTAATGCTGTAAACCAGAAAATCTAAAAATGTGAGCCTACCCACTTGCACATCCGTGCGAATTGACTACAATTTTAGACGTAAACTACAAAATTGTACCCTGATGGCAAAGTGGGCTGTCAGGGTACTTTTTGTTAATCTGTTTTAGGAGGAATTTCATGACTCGTAACGACCTGTCAACGGAACAGCAGGACCTTGTCCGGCTTGCTCTTGAAGGGAAGAATGTCTTGTGTGATGCCTGTATCGGCAGTGGCAAGACCTCTACCATCAATGTACTGTGCAACGAGTTTGATTCCTCTAAGCAGATTCTGTACCTTACCTATAACCGCCTTCTAAAACTCGATGCACAGCAGAAAATCCTCAACGACAATGTAACCGTTCAAAACTATCACGGCTTCGCATCAAAGATGCTCTATCGCTACGGCATTAAGGATGTCGGTCAGGGCGAACAGATTTCGCGGCTCCTCGAAGGACATATTCCGGTCGGGCATTATGATGTACTTATCATTGACGAGTATCAGGACATCAACGAGGAAATCTCGAAGATGCTCGAATATGTCAAGGATTCCAACCCCTGTATGCAAATTATTGCAGTAGGGGACATGAAGCAAAAAATTTACGACCACACCTCTCTCGACATCTGGGACTTCATCAACAAATTCCTCGGCAAACATACGCAGGTCAATTTTACCCAGTGTTTCCGCCTGTCACATGACCTTGCCGGACGGCTTGGCATGATTTGGGACAAGAACATCAACGGCGTAAACGCTCACTGTGATGTCAAGACGATGACGAAAGAGGAAGTTATCGACTACCTCGATTCCGTCAACCCGAAAGATGTTCTCTGTCTTGGCGCTCGTACCGGCCCGATGGTCACGGTCTTGAACGCCTTGGAAGAGCGTCCCGGAAACCTGTACGATAAGAACCATGTCTACGCCAGTATCAAGGACAACGACGGAGACAAGTGTGTTGCGCCGGGTCCCGATGTCGGTATTTTTACGACCTACGACGGCAGCAAAGGCATGGAGCGTCCTATCTGCGTGGTCTTTGACTTTACGGAATTTTACTGGGGCACGAGAATGCACATGCCGATGGTTCGGTATGAGATTTTACGTAACCTTTTCTGCGTGGCGGCAAGTCGCGGCAAGGAAGAGGTCATCTTTGTCGAGCCGGAGAAAGATAAAGACTTCTTGCTCAGCGATAAGACATTGATGACTCCTGTAAAGACACACATTGAAGCAAACCCGAAATTTGACATCTCTGAAATGTTCGATTTTAAGTTCGATGAAGATGTTAATGCCTGCTACAACCTTATCAAAATTTCTCCTGTTTTCCGAAAGGATGTGCATCCAATTGAGGTCAAGCATTCCGACGCTATGATTGACCTTGCTCCCTGTATCGGCATCTACCAGCAGGCAAACTTCTTTGACTACTACGACATCGACAGTGCTATTGCGTACTATATGTACATGCACAAAGACAAGAAGATGGCAATGCCGCAGTCTTGGAAGTCTGTAGAACAGAAAGTCCTGTTCCTCACGATGCTGATGACAAGCCAAGACCGCTATGTGAAACAGGTAGAACTGCCGATTATCACGAAAGAACAAGAGAGCCAAATCAACAAGCGCCTGTCTGTTCTGTTCTCACCGGACGAAAATGTACAGGAACGCTGCGAATTAAACGCTTTCGTGGATGAAAAGGGTATCTCAAAAGTAGTTCTCAGCGGCATGGCGGATGTCGTAAAAGACCAAACCGTCTATCTGCTGAAATTCGTCTCTGCTCTGTCTCACCGTCATTTCCTGCAGTGTGCGAGTTATATGCTCGCCACCGGTCTGCAGAAAGGCGTTATCTGGAACATCTACGATAACAAGCTGTACAATGTAGAAATTCCTGACCGAGATACTTTCTTGAACGCTGTTGTTAAGTGCGTTACGAAGGGCGTATACGATAAGGTTTACAAATTCGTTCTGGAAAAGGATTACAAGCAGAACCTTGATACGATTCTCGACCAAATCATGACCGACGACTCATTGCCGGAATTTGATACGGGCGGAAATGTGAAGGAAGAGAAATCGCAGGACGAAGGCATTTCCATCATCAAGCAGGGCGAGCAATATGTGATTCTCGATGCGGCGAACCGTGAAAGTGTGGACGGCTGCGCGGCGAACGGGTACGATTCGATTCTGGCTGCCTGTGAAGCCTATGTTCGCATGAACAAGAAAAAGGCAGAGGAAACGACCAGCAAGAAAGAACTGCTCTCAAACATCGAAGATTGGCTCGACAATCACGCGGAGTTTGAGCGCCAGATGGCGCGTATCTCTATCGAAATCAATCGCGGTATCGGTCCGTATGCAAGCTACTCTACTTTCTCCACCTATGTCGTCCGTAAGATGCTCAAAGATTGGGGCTTAGTTATCAATTTCAGTGAACGTCAGCTTTTGAAGGTTTGGAAAGAGCGCGAGAAAAAGCGTCCAAAACCGGAACCCACACGAAGTGTCGAAGATGTATTGCAGGAAATGGGCTTTGCCGAAAGCAACACTCCTCCTGCAGAAGTACATACACCCGCACCCGCCGCACCGGCTTACCGTGTGATTCGCTCTTCCCGGCTGTCTAAGCCCGGTGATGTGCGGTATATCGTGGTAGAAGAAGAATCCAACAATGTTCTGGACAACGCCAACGGCTACGGTTACAAGTCGATGCAGGCGGCTCATAAGGGCTACGCCTATAAGCGTCGCAACGGCGGAAACTTCTCCGCACAGCCGAAGAAAGAGAAAGCGCCGAGCCTTACTTTGCAGGGCGAACAGCTCACATTCGGAGGTGTATGAGGCACGAATCCAGAATGTGGCGCATTGCCCCGTCTGCCTTGCTCTGAAACTCCTTGCAAGTTCCTATGCACCAATGCTTACGGGATTTAGTGGTATAAACCGGGAGGTGAACACCAATGGATAAAAGAGTAGAATTTGCGAAAGCTGTAACGATTTCCAATAAAAGTCCTCACAAAGAGGACATGAACACTGCAGAAATCCAAGAAACCAATCGACAGATTGAGCGCATTTTGCAAAAGCGCAGCTATGCGCATCGGACACGACAAACCTCAATGCAGCGAGCCTTAGACGAAGAACACGAAGTTCTTATGCAGGCGGCGCGGCGCAATGCAAAGCAGTATGCCAAAGCGGAAGCTGCAACGAAAGGCTTTGTACTTGGATAAATGTTGCGGCTTTCAAATACAACCACGAGATATTGAATATATTGCATAGAGTTTTGTTGTAAAAAGGTGAAAAGACATGGATGAGTTCGAAACCAAGAATGTGCTTGGCGGTATCGTGATTCCGGCGCTCGACGAAGTCGCGGAAAGCGTCGAGTGGCTGCGGCGGGACAACTACACCATCGAGGAACTGGAGTGCATGCACTTTGTGGGCGAGGAAAAGCCCGTCATCAAGAAAGACGGCGTAAAAATCATCCGCGATGGCACAGTTATCCGAAAGCATAACACAAGGACAGGTGAATACGAGTTCCTGTTTGTGCCGCGTTACGCAAAGAACGAAAAAAAGGAGTAGGGGAAAATGGTCAAAATTTACGGTTCCAGCGATGACCTCGTCTGTTTGGACAATTCCAACTATGCAGAAGACGAAATCTGCTGCTATGATGTTGCCGGTGTCTGGTTGTTCTTGGACGACGATACCGTGCTTTTCGTTGCCTACTCCCATGGCATCTGGCGCATCAGCATCGAACAGGAAGGTACAATGCCGTATCAGCATATCGTTTGTCCCGGAATAGACGAAAATGACTATAGCGACATATTCTTGACAGAGGCAGATGTAGTTCATCACGAGATTGCTGCCGCGAGAAACTGAAAAAGGAGCGTTACTATGAACTTTTCTAAAATCAAAATGATGTTTTTCGACTTCGATGACACCCTGCTTATTCACTATCGTGAACAGCGCCTCGATTCTACAGGTGAAGCGCATCGGGAACGGCTGCTGCGCCGTCAGGTAGAGACGAAGGACGGCTACAGGGTCTTCGACGAAATCGGTGAGCCGAACGAGCTCATCAAGCAGTTTCTTGCGGAGCATCCCGATGTCCCGAAATACTGCATCTCTTTCGTGCAGGACAGCATCACTCTGCCGTTCAAAAAACATTGGTTGGAGATGCACTTCCCAAACCAGTTCTACGATATGATTGGTACTTCCAGTCCCGAACGCAAAGTGACCGTCATGCAGATGTACGCCAAAGTCTGCAATATCCCTCCGTATCAAATTCTCTTTGTGGACGACTACTACAAGGCGGTAGACGCAGCCGCCGATGCAGGCTTCTGTGCCATGTCCACTACGGAACTCATGCAGCGCCAGCTCGATAAAAGCAAGTAAATTCCCAACTCGGAAAATTCTTCTTAAAAATGCAAAGTCTTTTCCAAAACAAAATAAATCTCAAACACATGCCCACGCGGGTAGAAAGGTAATCACAAATGGGACGCTATAACTTCAACCAGAAAACGCAGGACGGCTACGAAATCTCGCCCGAACAGGCTAAAAAGTGGCTCGAAAAAAACGATAATAACCGGAACATCAACTACGCCAAAGTCAAGAAGATGGCGAAAGACATGAAGGAAGGACACTGGGATACAACGCATCAAGGTATCGCCATTGCCTCCGATGGTACGCTGGTCGACGGTCAGCATCGACTGCTCGCTATCGTGGAGTCCGGCGTGACTGTGCGCATGAATGTAACCTTCAATGCCTCCAAATCTCAGCACATCGACTCCGGCAACAGCCGCTCAATGGCAAACCGTGTACAGATGTCGGACTACGATATGAGTTGGACGAACAAGACGATTCTCTCCGCAGCAAACCTCATTGGTCGCCTGTTCGCAGGCTCAAATCTCAGCCACGAAGAAGCTCTGAGCGAGTGGCTGATGAGGTATCGCACGCAAATCGAATCTACATCCAAGTGCATCAAAAAGGCTACACTGCCGGGACTCAACTCCGCCGGTACGACAGCGGCTATCATTGTAGCCGCCATGAACGATGTCCCCGCTATCTACATTGAGAAATTCATGGATGTGTTCTATTCTGGATTCACCAACAACGAAGCAGAACACTACGCTATCACGCTGCGCGACGAACTGCTGCGTGAAAATCGTGTCAAACGCGGCACACAGTATGCAAAGTTTGCCTTCTACCGTACAGCCAACCGACTGAATCAGTATTACAAGACGGCCACCGGGCAGCGCGTTGCCAAGCGCGTCAATGACGGCGATTTCCCGTACAATGTTTATGATGCCAACGGCGGTATCGTAAAACCCGAAACCAAGAAAGCCAAAAAAGTTGTTTGAAAGGGGGTGATTCTTGTGAAGAAAATCTTGAAATGCCTGCTCATGGCAGCGGTTGCTGTCATCGTCTATCGTTTGCTTCTGCTGCACAGCAAACGTCAGAAAATGGTCAAAATCGGTCAGACTATCTTGAGGTAGTGCTTAATGGCTAAGACTCAACTGACCCGTGACATTGAAAAAGCCCTCCACTACTGGAATCCAACCAGCTATGGAGGCTATCGTGTAGATTCATTTCGCCAAGGCTTCGACGCTCTGGAAGTACCTGTTGAGTGCGGCACTGTTAAATCAGGACTGGTTGACTTTGTCCGTGTGCAGGAATGCTTCACAAGTGAAACAAAAAGCGGCTCCTGCAAGCTGGCTTCTCTTACAGCGGGAAACACCTCTGTGCAGCAGATGGCAAAAGAAGCCGGATGCCACAAGGATACTTCCGACTTTGAATTCTGCAAGGAACCTTGCTCAGAACGATGGTGTCATTTCCATAAAACGAATCACACCTACACGATTGACACCATCATCACCTGCGTGGAAATCAAGATTTCCGTAAGCGATTTTCACTCCGACCACGGGCACAACTTCGTGGGGCATTGCAACTACTACGCGATGCCAACAGAGTTATACAAAAAAGTCAAAGACGAGATTCCGGACGGCGTTGGTGTTTTGCTATATTATGATGGCGAAAACACCTGCGGCATCCGCAAGAAAGTAGAATGTAAGCCTCGCCAACTCTCAGAAGAAACTCAAAAATGGCTCATCATGTCAGTCGCTAAAAAGCTGCCCCGGCTCTAAAAGCTGAGGCAGCTTTTTCATATACACGAAAGAAAGGGCGCAACTATGCGAAGAACGCGAGCAGTAATGGTGGCTGTAACGATAGGAATGCTGACCTGCGTTACAGCCTGTGCAAGAGCCGACAATATATCAGCACCTCAGAGCGGAGCTATCAGCGCCGCAAGCTCTGTGGCAACGCCTATCCCTACCACAGCGCCAACGGTATCACCGAAGCCCACAACGGCTCCTACGGCAACGCCGGAACCGACTCCGGAGCCGACAGAAACACCGACACCTGCAATCACTTCCGTATGGGGTGATGTGACTCCAGCAACCTATGGGTTGGCGTATGGCACAATCACTTGTGAGGATATTGGATTGGACGCTCCTTTGGTTTGGGGCGATGACCAAATTATCTTGAACCAGCGTGGCGGTGTATATCAGTATCCAAGCTCCGCACAAATCGGATACAGTGGATGCCATCTTTTATGTTCTCACAACGACAGTACACTCTCTTCGCTTGAATATGTAAGCATAGGAGATGAATTCGTTGTGACCACAGATTACGGAAAATATGTATATGTTGTAGATTCCGCACAAGCAGGAACCGTAACAGATGACGCAAGCACCGTAATAGGGGAGGATGGGTCTGTTCTTGTTGACTTATCCGATGAAAATGACCGCCTGTACATGTACACATGCTATCCATTTGGATATTACGAAGCAACCAGCCAGCGCTATGTGGTAAGAGCCACACTAAAAAATTGAGGAGATGCTTTTGGACACCATGTCAAAAGAAAAAATCATCAAAGCATTGAAAATCACAACCACTGTGATTCTGCCGCTCACCATTACCTTGGCGAGCATTCTTTTTTGGGCAAAGGTGGTTTATGACCCCGAATGGCTCATTCTATACCCGAAGCACGCTATCACAGCATGTTTCGAAGGCGCAGGGTTGAGTGGAAGCCTCATTTACTACGACATCCGAGCCGACAAGCACACAGGACACTAATATCATTGCACATACTTGCGACTTCCTTATAATAGATACTGTAACATAGATACCATACGAATCGCGGCAGATTTTTACCTTTTCACGATTCATAATCTGTTCTTTGAGCGGACTTATCCCATATCGGGGTAGGTCCGCTCTTTTTTATTTGAAAGGAGAAAAAAACCATGCAAAGCAAAAACTTATTCTTACGGAGAGCAGCAGCGGCAATTGCAGCACTCTTCACCCTCAGCTTCACAGGCTGCGGTCAGGTCCCGATTGATTCGGGTAGTCTTCCTGTATCCGGGGTCGTCTCAGAAAGCCCTGTCTCTGACAGCGAGCAGACGGCTGGCGTAATGGAAGACGGCAGCTTCACCATTCACTTCATCGATGTAGGACAGGCTGATTCTGCTCTTGTCACCTGCGATGGGCACTATATGCTCATTGACGGCGGCAATGTAGATGACTCTGACCTCGTATACTCCGTTCTGGAACGCGAAACAAACGGGCATTTGGATTATGTTGTCGGCACGCACGCTCACGAAGACCATATCGGTGGTCTTTCCGGTGCTTTTGAGGCCGTTACCGCAGATGCGACATTCTGTCCTGTAACAGATTACAACAGCAAGGCATTTCGGAATTTTAAGCAGTATGCGGAAGAAAAAGGAAACGGTCTGACGATTCCATCTGTGGGAGATACCTTCTCATTGGGCAATGCAGAAGTTACCGTTATCGCCGTGAATTCCGTTCCGGACGACACCAACAACACCTCAATCGTACTGCGCATCGTGTACGGAGATACCTCATTCCTGTTTACTGGAGACGCCGAAGAAGAAGCAGAAGAAGTTATCCTTCAGTCGGGTCAGGACATCCAATCCACCGTTCTGAAAGTAGGGCATCATGGCTCACGAACATCTACTTCTGAAACATTCCTCGACACTGTGAACCCCGCCTATGCTGTCATTTCTTGTGGTAAGGATAACAGCTACGGACACCCACATGACATCACATTGGCAAAGCTCCAGAGCAAGGATATTGAGATTTTCCGTACAGATGAGCTCGGAGACATCTACTGCACCTCTGATGGTAAGGATGTCTCATTCACCTATGGCGAGTATCATCAGCCAGCAGAAGGTTCCTCTACATCTGAGGTGGAAGTCGAAGAGCCACAACAGGAAGACGAAACTATCAACACATATATTCTGAATACAAGCTCTATGAAGTTCCACACACCGGACTGCTCCGCCGTTTCTCAGATGAGCGAATCAAACCGCAAGGAATATACCGGCTCTCGTGAGAAGCTCATCGAGCAGGGATATACGCCGTGCGGATATTGCAAGCCGTAAAGATAAGCTTCGTGCCTACCCGCAGCAGTGGTCGCCGGAAGCAACAACAGGAAACGAATAATACCACCGTGAAAATATATCTCGTAAACGCTAAAATGTGAATATCAATAAGGAGGATTGCTATGAAAGCAGTCACTTACATTACCGAAAATACCATCATGAAATTTTTGTATAACCCAAAAAAGACCTTTCTTGAAGGCTTCGTTAAGGAATGGCTACGCTTTGATTCTGGTACATATCAGGATTATGGCAAGTATGTCAGATTCCTAAAGGTTGCTATCAGAGATAATGTCTCTGAATTGTATATGCAAGGTTATCCGTGGGGAACTCAGAAAGGATGCAAAGACCGTCCGATTGGGTATATCGATAGCGCAGCAAAATTCGATAGGGTCGCCGTCATTATCGATTCGTCTAAAATCTGGCCTTTGGTAGGTTCTTCCTCGATAGAGGCTTTTCTGGCAATTTGCCCGGAGCTCCAAAACATTCTTTGGAGCAATAACTTCTTGTGTGGCTTTTGGCGGGAATTTCCGCAAAGGGTCTTTGAGAAATTCAATGTCGATGAGTCCACCGAAAACAACGAGGGCGTAAAAAGCCTTGCTATGCAGTATGTCATTTTCGATGCGCTGACCAATTCGGATAGTCCTGTATCTTTCGAATGTATGTTGAACGCATTGAAAGGCACCTGTACATACGAGCGCATGAACGACTATGAGTGCGCCATTAACTATGGCTGCGACCCGGAAGGCTGTATCACCTCGATGGTGCAATGGCTGAATGATAAGCATCTCAGAATCGTCAACAAAGAGACGGAAAAGGGGTCTTATCTTCCAAAGAAGATTGCAGCAGCAAGGATTGCCAAAAGCATCCGTTCTTCGTTTGTCCCGGATGACAATGAGTCCCAGCGCATTGCACGGAGCATGCTGGCTTATTGCAAGGAGTATATTCCAAAAAGAAATGCCATCGACATTGCGATTGGCGATGGAACTTCGGATGTAATCCGTGTGAAGGTTCCGGTCAGCAGCTTTTTCCACTATGACCCGGAAGCCAAGGAGCTTTTCATCAATGTAAGCAAGATTCCAGAAGCCAAGAGAGTAGACATCAACCGCCTTCTGAAAGGCAGCGGTTCTTTCGTTGGTGATGACCTCGTCCCGATGACATTTTTGCAGGAAGTCTTTTTCGGAACGCTTTCTTTGTGGAACATGGACAGATATTCGTACAGTGCAAATATCATGAAAATGTCGCTGGCCGATATCTTCGAATGAAAGTCCGAGCCTGTAAATGATAAGTCAGTCGTAACCAATCTTATAAAAACAAGCCGGGAAAACCCACGACTTTAGTCGTGGGATGAAAGGCATTAAGAACGAATCAATTCACGCTGCCTATCCGCAAGATAGGCAGCGTTTTTTTGTTGTAAAAGCGTGCGAATTGCGTACCATAGATAGTAGATTCTAAAGAAAAGGAGACTACTGCTCATGCGTCTTGTAATGAAAACCTACAAGTACAAACTGTACAACAACAAGAAGAACAAGTATCTTGTTCAGCAGATAGAAATTGCCTCCGAGATTTGGAATTTTTGCATTGCTATGCGGCGTATGTACTATTTGGTCTATGGTAAAACGCTCAAAGCCAATGATTTGAAAAAGTACATTACTAAAATCTGCAAGCGCCGCAAGTGGGGTCACTGGCATAATCTTGGAAGCCAAGCTATTCAGGATGTGGTGGAGCGCGTTGACCGCGCCTATAAAGCCTATTTTGATAATAAGAAAAAGGCACATCCTACCAAGAAGTCTCTGCCAAAATTTAAGAAGCGCGAAATGTATAAAAGTTTCACGCTCAAACAGGCAGGCTATAAGTTTGACGGCAAAGGCGGCGTCATCATCAATGGTAAGAAGTATCGCTATTTTGATTCTCGTCCTTTGAAGGGTAAAGTGAAAACCTTAACCGTCAAGCGCGATAATTTAGGTGATGTCTACCTCTTTGTCGTTACCCAAGAGGGATGTAATGAAATTCTTCCACGAGCAGGTAAAGCTGTCGGGATGGATTTTGGCTTGAAGCACTTCCTCAACTTGGATGACGGCAGCGTAATAGATTCCCCTGAATGGTATAAAGCCTCTCTGAAAGAGCTGCAACGAATACAAAGACATATTTCACGCTGTAAGCCGGGAAGCAATAACCGTAAGAAAGCAATCAAAGAGTTGGACCGTATCTATCGAAAAATATGTAACCAACGCACTGATTGGTTCTTTAAGGTTGCTTACCAACTGATAGCGGATTACGCTATCATCTGCATTGAAAACTTAAATCTAGCAGGGATGCAAAAACTCTGGGGACGCAAAATCAATGATATAGCATTTGGTGAGTTTGTCAAAATCCTTGAGTGGACAGCATCCAACTGTGGCACGGAGGTCGTGAAAATTGACCGTTTCGCTCCATCCAGCAAGTGCTGCAGTCGCTGCGGGTACATCTACCCGAAGCTCACACTCAAGCAGCGGCAGTGGGATTGCCCATCTTGCGGCACGCACCACGAAAGAGACGTCAATGCAGCTATCAATATATGCCGTATGGGATTAGCTCAAATGGGCTACCCTGCGTAAAAATGCTCTCACGGATGGGGCACCATGCCGTTACCGAGAGGCGTAAGACTGGGTCAGCCAGCGGCCTCGTTGAAGTAGAATCCCACGATTTTAATCGTGGGAGTGTGTCAACCAATAATTAGCCAATCCAATTGCTGCCTGCTTTCGAGCAAGCGGCAATTTTTCTTGCGTTTTATCAGCGAAAATGGTAAAATTTAAACAAAAAGGAGAATTGCATATAATGAGAAGCAAAAAGGGAAAGGTTCAGCCTGTCGTATCCATTGAGGACCGTATCAAAGCCGCAGCAATGCTCCTGAAAATCGGACAAGATGCAGAAGCGACAACAAAAATGCTAATGGAAACATATTCTGTGTCTGAAGATGAAGCTGATTCGTATGTAACGGAAGCGCTAAAAATCTGAGGAACACTTGAGTCACTACCTATACTGGGGGGTAGCGGCTCTTTTTTGTTGCAGAAAATTGCGAATGGCATACCATGGATAGTAGATTCTCAAATAAAAGGTGGCTGCTATTTGTAAGATTGGGCCAGCCAGTAACTTCATTGAGCACATCATATAAGGAGAACGATTTTATGGTCACTGTTTTTGTTGTATTAGTAATCGCTCTATGGAAATTTTTAACATACCCATTTGAGCCTCTTGCTCGTTTTGTCTGCAGGAAAGAAAAAGACGAAGAGAAGCGAGACAAAAAGGAATTCGTGTGTTTGTTAATTTGTTTGATTGTCGGATACGCCATCTTGAAGTCTCCTGATATGGTATATACATATGTAATGAAACATCATGAGTCATCTGAATTCTGGTTTGGTTTCTATAAGAACTATAATCTTGTTGTTCATCTTTTGATGTTGGCTTACGGATTCAGATGGGTTTGGGGTGCAATTCGTGTTTTAAAGGGCAATCCGGATGCTCTCACAGATGAAGAGTCTCAACGGTTGTATAAAGCAAGTAGAATAAACGCTGAAAAAGACGAAGCCTATTGGAATGGCTATTGGGATGGTTTCATAGGCTGATGCCATAAAAGAAGCGGGAAGCCAGCCATTTTGGACATGAAAGGATTTACGCTGCGATTAGCATCAAACCATTTGAGCCGCTACCCATGCTGGGGGTAGTGGCTCTTTTTTGTTGCTCAAAAACCAGTTGCCAATGTGTGCGAACTGACTAAAATTGTAGATGTACGATAGATAACATCTACTATGGCACTACCTGTGCTCGTACATTTTTCATAATTTCGCTTAAAAGGCGGACTTCCTGTTTTTAGGGAGCCCGCCTTTTTTGTATGAACAAGAAGGAGCGTAATGTAATGTTCAAAATTCACGATGACAAAGTCTACTTCGTTGCCGAAACCCCTGACATCAACAAAGTTATCGAAATCTTCCTACCTAAGGATGACCGTGGCACCATTATGGATTCACACGAAATCCGTGTGGACCTGTGCCGTGCCGTCATTCACATGGAGAAGAAGGGTGTCCGTGTCTTGAAGGTCCGCAACATTGAGGACACCAACAAGGCAAGCATCGACATCTGGCACATGTCGGAGTATCAGGAGGCTGCAGAGTCTCCCGTAAGCGATGTGGTCAATGCCTGCATCGAGTCCTGCTTTGATTCCGGTGCAATGTTCAATCTGCCATGCAAAGTCAACCGCAAAACCCATGAAGTTTTTGCTGTCGAATGCTGCGCAAGCCCCGATGATGATGACTCGTTCAGCCATGCAGATGTTGAAATTGACGGGCAGTCTTACCCGCTCAATTTTGTCTCTGACATCATGGACGAAAACGATGTCGACGACGCATTGGATGAGTTCTACCGAATCCAGCAGACCGGCGAATATTGGGAAGCGCACGACGGCAAATCGCTCACGGACGCTATCCATGAATGCCGCTGGGCTATCCTGAAGGATGCCATCCAGAAGCGCGGGCATGAGGCTGTTGCTGATTTTGTCGGGACCGACATTTCCAGCGATACTTACGACCGCGTGATGGATGAAACCGAAGCCCAGATGCCGGACGAAGAGTTCGAGCGCTTCTGGGAAAAGTACATCTGACAAAAACATCTCATACAACAGAAAGGAAGTATACCGCTATGGCTATCAACAATGTTAACGAATTTCTCCGCAAGACCTTTTCCGAAACCATCTTCGGCACCCCTGCGCTCCGGCCGATTGCAGTCTGTGCAGACGGCTTCAGCCTGTCGATTCAGGCAAGCAGTATGCACTACTGCAGACCGAGTAAGGACCTGCAGGACGGCGATTACTCCAAGGTCGAACTCGGCAATCTGTCTGAGACGGTCGAGGAGTTTCTGCCGTATGCCGAGAACGAAGCCCGTCCGCTGTTTACCGTCTATGGGTATGTCCCCATTGAGACTGTGAATGCAGTGCTTGCCAAGCACGGCGGTATCGTCAACGCGTGAGGGGAGGAAACTTACAATGGAAGTATTCACTATCGTCGCCAATGAGGTCATTGGCTTATCCGCAACGGAATGCACGCTGATTCAGTTTAGCTACAATCCGGAGCAAATCCGTGACCCGGAAAGCGTCCTGCGCAGTGCTGTCAAGGACTATCTCAAGACGGATGAAGGCAAACGACAGCTGGAAATCAACTGTGGTTGCTGGAACTGGGGCGATGTCGATGACATTCCCGGCTCGTTCTTCTTGAACTATGGTCTGGCTAAAATCGCTCCGCCGGATGTGAATGTTGTCGTTGACCGCAACGAGAGTTTCACGGATGACTACGACGATTGCGAGGAAGAATAACAGAAAGGGCATGAAAAAATGCGTATTTATGCCGCAAACAGCGTATTCATAGAAGTTACGCGCCGGTGCAATATGTGCTGTGCGCACTGCCTGCGCGGAGATGCCGAAAGCATCGATATTCAGGAGAAGTACATCGATGCTTTTCTCGACAGCTTTGAGAAGGGAGCTTGTATCAGCTCTCTTATCTTTACCGGTGGGGAAATCTCTCTGAATATACCGGCAATTCGATACACCTTGAAAGCTGTCAAAGAGCGCGGTATCGCCGTTGGAAGTTTTTACATGGTCACTAACGGAAAAGCCGTCGATAAGATGGCTGACCTTGCTATGGCGAGTCTGGAGTGGTGGACCTACTGCGATGAAAAAGATGACGATATGTGCAGTCTTTGCATCAGCAGTGATAACTTCCACGAAGCAATCCCATATGAAAGTAAAAGTATCCTTAGTGGCTTGAAATATAACCGTGACGATAAGGTAACGGACTTTCATCGGGCTTATTTACTGAACGAAGGACGTGCTAAGAATCTCGATTCGAATGTCTATAAGAAACGTGAACCTTATGTAGACAAGCTCGAATACGAATTCAACAAAACCGGCGATATCGACTTTTACAGCGGTGAGCTGTACTTGAACGCCATCGGTGATATCGTTTCCGGCTGCGATTGGTCCTACAAGTCGCAGAAGAAATATCGTTTTGGCAATGTAATGAACAAAAACTGGCTGGAGAACATTACCAACAGTGAGTTGTGCATTGCAAGCTAAACTATATCACTTATACATTGCCACCGTTTTCCTACAGAAACGGTGGCTTTTTTAAAAAAGGAGGCCGCAAATGGCTGAAACAAAAGACATGTTTGAACAAATCAGCGCCATCTTAACCGATAAGAAAGATAAGCCGCTTTCCTATGAGGAACTTGCAGCAATGCTCAAAACTGACCCTGATGCCCTCAAAACCTTTGATGAGGTCTATAAGACACAGGTTCTTGAAAGTGGAGAGCTGCATGAAAATATGCTCCAGTGGGATACAGCTACAGTCAAAGCAATTCTCGACAAGAAGGTCTACTTTCCACCGGAACTTAATTCGCTCATTGACCGCATCGTCACAGAACTGGTGCTTGAAACGCGTCTGTACATCTACAACGCGGAACGCGGCGGCTATTATGTGACATACTCTGCCAACCGTGACTTTATGACGGAAGTCACAAACGAGGAGCTGAAACACTACCCCGAAGAACTCCGTCCGCAGCTCACCGGAAAGTTGATGAAGATTGACATTTCTGAGCCGTCGTACAAGGAACTGCTTCAAAACTACGCAGGCTACAAGAATGCGAAAAACGACAGCACAAAAATGTTCTGCTACAACATGTTCCGTCAAGGTCTTGACATCCTCGACCTTGATGACTTCACTTATCAGATGCTTGAGATGAACCCCAACTCTATGGGCTTCTGGTTTCCTCCTCTGGTAGAAGGATTGTACGGCAGCGCATTTTTCAAGGTTCCGGACACAAAAATTCTTCGCGTACCTATCACCATGCTGCAGCTTACCCGCCTTGGTTTCGAGACGTTGAATCCTGTTACAAAGGAAATCGTGAACCGTTATTGCCAGAAAGTCTTCCATCTTGATGAATACGAAGACTATTTTATCAAAACGGGCACGTATTCTTCCAAATACGAATTCCGCAACGCTCATATCCATAACCCGAAGGAAATCAATGAGATGGGCGAGTATTTCTTGTTCTTGAATCATCTGACATGCTTGATGGCAGGCTCCCTAAACAGTCGTTGCTGCTATGGCGCTAATACTACAAATGAGTGGGTCGTCAGAGAGTATATCAAGGATAAAGAGAACAATCCTACCATTTACAACGGTTTGCCGCTGCACACTGAATATCGCGTGTTTGTGGATTTTGATACAAAGGAAATCCTTGGCGCAAGTCCTTATTGGCGCAGCGATGTTATGAAGAACGAATTCAAAAAAGCCAGCAGCCCACAGGAACGCCATGATTATGTTGTCTACAAGATGCATGAAGACATTCTGAACCAGCGTTACCACGAAAGCATTCAAACTATTCTGGCTGAGCTGAAGAAGGTTATTCCTCGCATTGAGTTGACAGGGCAGTGGAGCGTCGATGTAATGCGCAACGGCAATGATTACTACATCATTGATATGGCGCTTGCTGAGAACTCTGCTCTGATAAACTGCGTGCCGAGTAACCGCCTTCGTGCTTATCCGCAGCAGTGGCTGCCTGTGGCTCCGAATACCGAAACCTAAAAAGGGAGAACCATCATGAATACCATTTCACCCGTCTTCATCCATCAGCCGGATAGCTGTCACGGATGGGGCATTGAGTTCAATAAAGAGCGACCGTTTTGGGAGGCAGATGCCACCGCATTTGTCCGTGCCATGTACGATGAGATGCAGAGCCATGACAAGAGCTTTAGCTGGTTTCATCAGTGTGGCAGCGGGCAAGAACAGAATGGAAACTACTACGGTTACCAATTTTTCGAGGTTTGTTCTAAGACTGAGGAAAGCGATGCGAAGCGCATGGCTGAAATCATTGCCGAAAAGATTGGCACGAATGTTGTTTAATAAAGGAGCGTTAATTCATCATGGATACGCTTTCACCTAAAATCACATTGTTTGGCAAAACGATGAACATCAAGGAGTTTCTTACTCTCCTGTACACAGAAGCCAAAACTTCGGGATACGACTCAAATACCGGAAATGTTTGGTGCCTTGCTTATCAACGCAATGTGTCCGCGCCGGGAATCCCGATGGACCAGTTGACAGAAGAACAGCGGCTGTATGTGTATGCCACAACGTTCTTGTCTTTTCTTTCTATTGGGAATAAAAAGAACACTCCTAGAGATTTCATCGTTAAAACGCAGGAATATGAGCGTGAATTTTGGCTGAGCGACAACATCAACAGCCAAAAAGCCATTCTTCCGGACAAGAATATGTGGCGTGATTTCAAGGATATTTACTTTTACATTTCGACCGACTATGACACAGGCAACGATGGCGTTCCGTTTGCAGACCTTCTGCCGGAAGAACGCATCAATGCCGCCGCCTATTATGTGGAGGAACACCTCGAAGACTGGACGACCTTGCTTAGCTTCACTGTTCCTTACGCCCGGTACACGGATGTCCCCAACGCAAAATAAATCTCATCTTACTGGAGCCGCCTTCGGGTGGCTCCTTTTTCTTTTGCCAAAAATTGCGACCGGATGTATAATTGGAAAAAGGCGGAGGTGCAGTATGAGCATATACGGATAGCGGGGCAGAAATGCCAGAACCAAAACATCAAGAAGATACCAACCACATCTGAGGTGCCAGTTCAGGCACTTGTTGTCGAGTATACGATGCAACAGATTACGACATGCAGCAATAATTGCATTTTGTTGCGAATTGCGTAAAATATAGGATGCAAATAAAAAGTGAGGTGAAGGAAAGGTTGTCGCAAATCAGAATTATCGCTCCCTATGGGGACAATTTCAGTGTCAGAGAATTTGTGGAATGGGAGTATAACGGCGGAAAAGAAGATTTTGAGCCCGATATGCACTGTAAATCATGGAATACATTGCCCATCGACGGAAAGCTTGGTCACATCGCCTGCAGCCTTTTTGGAGACCTCGCTAGTTTTGGCAGTTATAGCTGCCGTATTGGTGTCTCAGATGGGCATTCAACCTACTACTTCTTCTTTACTCAAGAAGGAAAGGACGAGGAGATTCTCCTCAGCCTTGCCGCTTTTGTAAATGTAATCTACACAAGTGCCGAAGAAACATGCAAACAGGGAACAGGGCTTACTTTTGCAGACTTACCTCTTGCGCAGAGACTTGATGTAATTGCAAAATATATCGAAAACAACTTTGAAGCATGTGTCGCAATGCTCGCCAATGTTCCTTATATGCAATGGACTTAATATTTTTTGCCATTTAGTGTTGCACATTTGTGCGAATTGAATAGAATTAAGAATGTAAACCAAAAAGTGCATCGGAGCGGTCAAGCGCCGCTTTGTGCTATAAATTCCTCCCCCAAAAGGAGCAGGTTCGTAAGGAGCCTGCTCCTTTCTTTTTGGCAAAAAAGGAGAACCCATGAATCGAGAAGATGTTGCAAAACGTAATGCCAGTATCGTGCGGGATATGCGCAATGGCATGCGGATTCGTGATGTAATGAAAAAGTATGATGTATCTCGCTACACATGCTACCGCACCATGCAAAGCGTAAATCGAAAAGAGAGACAAGCAAATTACAGTGACTGGAAAGCCAAGCGTGATGAAGAAATCGTCAATCGTTATGCCGATGGCGTCCCAGCAGAACAACTTGCTAAAGAGTATAGCGTTCACCGAGCCACAATATACCATATTCTTTCTGAGCACAACAAAGACTATCTGCGACAACGTGATGCCAAAAGACCGAACGCCACTCAATTGGCTCGTGAAGCACGGCAGCAAACATTTATCGAAGCTGTAAAAGCTGACCCGAATCGCTCAGTTATGAGCATTTGTGAAGAGTTTGGCTACTGTTCTTCTCACGGCTTTGCTCTTATCCACAAAGCCGGAATCTACCGTGGCCGAGGACGCAAAAAAGGAGCGAGCAACCATGACGAGGCTTGAGAAAATCCAGCGCCTGAACGCAATTGCAGCAGATTATGAGAAAGGCATATCTCTGCCTGCCCTGGCAGAGAAGTACGGTGTCTGCGTACGGACCTGCTACCGTGCCATTGACAAAGATGCCGTAAAAGAACGTACTGTCGCTCTGAACGAAGCGACAAAGCTGGATACCGAAATCTTGAATGATTATATCGCCAATATGTCAGTAACAAACATTGCAGCGAAGAACAAAACCTCCACAACTCACTGCTACCGTGTTGCAAAAGAAGCGGGACTGTGCAGCTTGGAGCAGGGTCGGAACCGACGGTCATCCCGCCTTACGGAACGCAACAAGGAAATCTATGCCAAGCGGAAAGCCGGTGCCTCAGTCAAAGAATTGGCAAAAGAATATGCCGGGAAAATCGTGATAT
>ERZ779840.476-NODE-476-length-47290-cov-5.399704_pt1 | contig 47290 bp, 44 predicted proteins | sample MGYA00511561_ERZ779840 | MGnify/ENA primary metagenome ERZ779840 (study PRJEB29588, sample SAMEA2162036) | human gut metagenome | biome: human gut; feature: human-associated habitat; material: faeces | place: Denmark | collected 2008/2010 ...
CAAAAGAAAATAGGGGACTATTTTCGGAACCTTGACAACCTTATCACCCTTCATCAGCGTAAGCAATCATGTAACACCTTACTTATAAATGTTTGGGAACAGCGTAAGTTGGAAGATGTTGTTGAATTCCTTGATACAATGAGAAAACCGTTAGAGGGTGCCAAGCGAACTCCTGGACCGTATCCATATTATGGTGCGTCTGGAATTGTGGATTATGTAGATGGATATTTATTTGATGAAGAATTTGTTCTATTAAGCGAAGATGGAGCAAATATTACAGATAGAAATTATCCAGTGTGCTTCTTGGCATCAGGAAAATACTGGGTTAACAACCATGCTCATGTGTTAAGAACTAAAGATGGAAATGAAAACAATTTCATTTGTAATTCTCTTGAACGAAAAGATTATAAACAATATAACTCTGGAATGGCTATGCCAAAATTAAACCAAGAAGTATGCAGAAGCATACCAATAAGCTGTCCAAGTTTCGATGAACAAAAGAAAATAGGGGACTATTTTCGGAACCTTGACAACCTTATCACCCTTCATCGGCGTGCGTATCACTACACAAAAAGGAGGACTTACAAATGAACCAAACGACAGTCAACGGTAGTACCACTCTATTCTGCGATTACTATAAACAATGGATTACCGTCTATAAAGAAGGAGCCATCCGTCCCGTCACCATGAACAAGTACCACATGGCTCATCACTGGCTCGAGAAGCTTGTCCCTAAACTGACTCTAGGAGACCTTGATCGCTTTGCATATCAGAAGCTTCTGAACGACTATGCTTCTGAACATGAACGACAGACCACTATGGATTTTCACCATCATCTCAAGTGTGCCATTCTTGATGCAGTGGATGAAGGGCTCATTCAGAGAGATCCCACTCGTAAAGCTATCATCAAAGGAAAAACACCTAGGGAAAAGAAACCCAAGTATCTTAATCAGTATGAACTTCACAAGCTGCTAGACGATCTGGATCTTAAGTCAGAAATTAATTTAGATTGGCTTCTTCTTTTAATTGCTAAGACCGGTATGCGCTTTTCTGAAGCATTAGCTCTCACCCCAAAGGATTTTGACCTTTCTCGTCAAATGCTTTCAGTTTCAAAGACATGGGATTACAAAGGTAACGGTGGATTTCTTCCCACTAAGAATGAATCTTCTATCAGAAAGATTCCTTTAGACTGGCAAACAGTAATGCAGTTTGCAGAGCTTGTAAGGCAGTTACCGGAGGACGAACCTATTTTTATCAAAGGCAATATTTACAATTCGACAGTAAATGATCTTCTTGCTAGGCATTGTAAGAAAGTTGAAATACCGGTAATCTCAGTACATGGGTTAAGACACACACACGCTTCCCTTCTATTATTTGCAGGAGTATCTATAGCAAGCGTTGCACGTAGATTAGGCCACTCTGATATGACTACAACACAAAAGACCTACCTACATATCATCCAGGAGCTTGAAAGCAAGGATATAGATATCATCATGAGGTCTTTATCTAATTTGAACTCGTAAAACTAGTACGCACGCCGATGAATGCTGATAAAGAAAAGCTTGTAGCGAACTGCTACAAGCTTTCTCATTATCATTCAAGCAATGGACTAATTTCAGGCATCAAAACTTCCTTAAACTCTTTTATAAGTGCTCCATTAAATTTAAACTTAGGGAGTGCATCCGGTGTATGCTCTTTATAGGTTGCATAATCGGCCAATGCTTTTAGCTTGTTTTCATTAGCAAGCTCTCCGTCCTTAAAATTGTAAGCTTCATACTTTACATCATCAAACGGTACAAACCATTTTGAAGAGAACTTTTCAATTTCTTTATCTATAGCTGCGTAACGCATCTGATTGATAATGACAGAAATGTCCTGCCCCATAAATTTAGCTTTATCCTGCTCGATCTCATCTAAGACTTGCAATAATAAATCACTTAATCTTGGATTGTCTTCGGCGAATTCTTTTACAATTTCCTTCAATTGTAGAAGCTTATGCTCAAACTCTGTCTCATCAAAATCTTCATTTTTCTGATCCAAGAAATCAACAAACCCCTGCAATAGTTCTACAATGTATTCGAAATCAATCTTAAACTTGCTATAAGCCACTAAATCATAATCATCTCTAATTGGCTCATCATCTGTATCGTCTGATGAATCCTTCTTCATTTCCTCCATCACATTATTATAAGCCGCAGCGTAATCCTCATATATATCCTGGCTAAATTCGAATTCATCCAGCATTTGGGGGGCAAATGTAGAGAACGATTTTAGATGAGCGTAGTCGTGATCCAAATCTCTAAACAATTTGATGAATGTCTTCTTTTGTTTTTTTGACAAGCTCATAACGTCCTTCGGCTCAGGTGCAAAGGTTCGTATGGTCTTTAATGATAAATTAAAGTTTTCAAGCACTGTCTCCCAATCTTCTGCTATCGCTTGACCTATGCCGCCCTTTGAATACAGAATAAGTGCATCATTTATTTTCTCCTTGTATTCTTTTGGACTTCTAAAGGTAACAATCTGGCCATACTCTTTATTCTGGTCAAACAAGCGATTCGTTCTTGAGAATGCCTGTATTAACCCCTGAGGACTCATTGGCGGTCTATCAATAAAGAGTGTCGACAAGCAAGGAGCATCAAAGCCTGTAAGTAAACGGTCCACCACAATAACGATATCCACCTGCTGTTCTCTGTCAGCGTAACGTTTTTCCTTGCGAGCTAATCGATCGTTCAAATTACCATTATATGCACTAAGTCCGTCAATCCCATATTTTGTTCCAAATATTTTATTATAATATGCAAGGTATCTCTTCATAGCCTCTTGATTGGCTTGCGATGATTCTTCATTTTCAGATACAGAGAAAGTAATAGCTACTTTAGGAAAATCAGGAAGAGCCTTTTTGACATCTTCGCTGATTTTAAGCTCGTCCTCTCCAGCTTTAATTTTCAAAATCATCTCATAATACTTCTGAGCCACTGCTATCGATTCAACAGTAAGCATAGCCTCATAAGTCTTTCCTCGCCCGTTTTGCATTCCAAATTTTGACAGAGACTGATTTAGTATTACATTTAGAACATTTCTCATATGTTTTTCGCTGTGATAATATTTTTCTTCATCATCTTTTGCGATATCCTTAGGTCCTAAATTTTCAACATTAAAGCCTAATACTGCACCATCATGAATAGCTTCTTTTATTGTATAGCTATGGAGGCATGGACCATATAATTCCTCTGTAGTCTGCGGCAAATCACCCTTCTGCTCATACTTATTTTCTTCAAATATAGGTGTTCCGGTAAATCCAAACCATATAGAATTATTAAAAAATCGCTCTATGTCTCTCTTGGTCTGAGGTGTCACTGCCCTATGACACTCATCTACAACAAATGCGACCTTAAGAGCTCTTATCTTGTTATATTCCTTGGTTCCCTCCTTCAAACGCCGGTGAATCATAACCTGCATCTTCTGACGGGTAGTTACAATCATCTGTCTGTTATCATCTGCCAACTTCTTGATTAAACTTCCTACATACTCTGTATCATCTACATCAATTGTGTCATTATCAGCATATGATTGGAAAGCTCCCTTTGTCTGTAAATCCAGATCCTTTCTATCAATCAAAAATACCGTCTTTTGAATAGACGGAATATCCATCAAAAGATTTCGAGTAGCCTTATAAGATGTCATGGTTTTGCCTGATCCGGTTGTATGCCAGATATAACCGGACTTACCTGTCTTTGAAGCAGCTCTCATGGCCTCAATTGCATGAATCTGATATGGTCTTAAGATAAGGAGTTTCTTCTTGTCATTATCAAGAACGGTATACTTTGTAACCATCTCATGCGCTCCCGGTATTCTAAGTACTGCCTGTGCAAAATCTAGGTAGTCACATACTGGCATATTTTCATTATCAATCCATCCCGTTAAAAATTTCTTATTTAATTCCGTATCTCTGGCGGCAGAAAAATACTTAGTATCAACTACATTGCTAACGACAAACATCTGAACATTCGAGAAAATTCCATGGAATTTTCCCTCCACAATATACTTCTTTATTTGACGATATCCATCCATATATGAATGTTCTTTATTTTTTAGCTCAATATGAATCATCGGAATCCCATTGATAAGAAGCGTTACATCAAATCTTCTGTCTCTGCCATGCTCATCAGTTTCATCCTTAAATGCCTGATACTGATTGATTACCTCGTAGACACTTGAGCCCCCTGCAACATGCTCATTATTCATGACAACAAGGTGAAGCGTCTCATTTCCCCTTTGAACATGAACATAAACTTTGCCATTTTCTCCAACCAGCCACTTCCCTGCATCATAAAACGACGCATGCGATAAATCATTCTTCACTTTAGCAAATTCTGATTCGCTAAGTGGAACATCATCCAGCTTGGCCTTGTTATTCTGTTCTAGTATGTATTTAAAGTTGTTCCATAAGTCCTCTTCTGTCCTAAGATCCGGCCTGTATGTCCACTGCGATTCTCCACTGCAAAGCTGATCTATGAGACGTTTTTCTATTACTGATTCTAATTCTGCCATAGTCACTTATCCTTTCTGTGGAAACATGTTTTGTAACATAAATTTCTTGATTTCTTTTATCTCGTCACACTTACGTTGATGAAGGGTGATAAGGTTGTCGAGGTTTTGAAAAAACGCTCCAATTTTTACCTGTTCGTTTATTTTAGGAACAGGTAATTCCTGCTTATATAATTCTTCCCAAACTATATTTTTTCTGCAAACACTTGCACCTTCAGTCGATGCCTTTAAGAAGAAATCTTTTGTCTTGTCTTGTTTAACCCATGCTTGCATAAATAATGGATCACAGTTTATCAATTCATAAACCTTGTAAGCAGGCGATATTATGCCATGTTCGAAGCGTAAATTGACATTACAATTTCCTAAATGTAAATTCTGTGCTGATAAAATTAAATCATTCTTTTTTACTTTCAAATAGCCAATATTAGATGAACCTCTAAAGTGACTAAATAACTCCGAGTTAAGAAACATTCCATCAATGGCACAAGAAAGTAATGTATCTTCATCTTCTACACTGGTCTTTTCTCTGGTCTCATTCAATAAATCTCCCAACTTACGCTGTTCCCAATCGTCAGTAAATCCCTCAAATCTTATCTCCGGTTTTTTTTCACCATTTTTCGGAAACATTTTTTGGAGCATAAATTTTTTCAGTTCTTTTGTCTCATCACACTTACGCTGATGAAGGGTGATAAGGTTGTCGATGTTAGAAAAGTATTCTCCAATTTTCTGTTGTTCTTCCTCTGATGGAATCATAAACTCCATTTTTGAGAACATATAACCAGTTATCTGGTTAATAGTCGCTCCCATATTCTTTGCAACCTCATTCTCAAATGCCGATGTGTCAAGTAATGCATTTACAAAAGAAGAATATTCAGAACGAATTCCACTCATAAACGCTCCAATTACTGTATTTGGCATGGAAGCCTTAATTTGCGCGTGTTTTCCAATGAGTGCACGAGAACCATTTCTTACAACAACGATAATATCCCCTTCTTGCACATTCTCAGATGTAGCAACTTTATCACTCACATACACATTATCAGCATCTACAATTTCTCCATTTTTGACATTAGAAGATCTCAACACCAATGTTCCTGTTTCTTGAACATCGTCTGGAGTATAGGTCAAACCATTAAAAAAAGAAACAAATTCAGGAAGCTTACGCTGTTCCCAATCATCAGTAAATCCCTTGAATCTTATATTAGGTGTATTCCCCATTCTTACACCTCCTCAAATATCTTGATAAATTCTTTAACCGCCTCTTCTGTTTCTGAAGAATTAAAGGTAAGATCACCAAGCATTGAGATCAAAGCTTCATTGCATTCTTTAATTGACTTATTTGTTTCTCTAATACTTCCTGTAAGTACCTTTAAATCTATCTCTTCCTCTTCCTCGCTTGTATCCACATACCTCGGGATATTAAGGTTGAAATCATTTGCCTTTATATCATCATAAGACGCCAAATATGTCAGCTTATCAACTGTTTTTCTATCATTATAGAGTTTTAAGACTTTATCGATATGTTCTTCATTCATTACATTCTGCTTCTTTTCCTTCTCAAAAAGATTAGACGCATCAATGAAAAGTACATCTCTACCCTCTCTATGTTTCTTAAGAACAATAATGCATGTAGGAATTGACGTATTGTAAAACATATTTGATGGCAAACCAATTACCGCATAAATTGATCCATTCTTAAGCAATGTCTCTCGAATGGTTCCCTCTGCAGCCCCTCTAAACAATACACCATGAGGTAATACGATGGCCATAGTCCCAGTCTGCTTCAGATGATAGAAACCATGAAGCAGGAATGCATAATCTGCCTTTGACTTTGGTGCAAGCTTACCGCCATAATCCATAAATCTTTCATCCTGCTTAAAACCTTCAGCTGCTGACCAGTTAGCTGAGTATGGCGGATTCATTACAACTACATCAAATTCTGTCTCTTCATCAGTCGGCCAATCAGCGTCCAATGTATCACCATTTCTAAGATGCTGATTCTCTGGAAGTACTCCATGAAGGAACATATTCATTCTTGCCAAGTTATATGTTGACGGCATAAGTTCCTGACCATAATATTTGATATAATCAGGCTCACTGGAATAATTTCTACAACTAAGCATAAGCGATCCTGAACCCATACATGGATCATATACTTGCAAGCCCTTTTTATTTTCCTGTCCTGCCATTGCGATTCTACAAAGAATCTGTGCCGGTCCATGAGGCGTATAGAATTCTCCAGCTTTTTTTCCCGTCTCAGATGCAAACTGACCTATTAAGTACTCATAGGCATTTCCAAGCACATCACCTTTAGCATGGATCAAATCCGCTCCATCAAGTACCCTTATTACTTCAGCTATTGTGGCACTCTGCTTCTGATCTCCGGTTCCAAGTCTGTTAGAATACAAATCTACGTCTGCAAATAATCCATTGAATAATTCATCTGATTCCTGAATACGATTAAAAGCAGCCTGTAATTTTTCTCTATTAAAAGCATTGTTCTTAACCGCATTTAGCATACTTACATATGTCATATCAGGATCCAGTGTGTAATGCATAGAATCTCTTAACTCCTGAAGTAAATCCTTGGCATCATCTGTTTTCATAACTTCTTCATACTGTTTCTGTGCCTCCTGCAAATCATCTGGAGATTCATCATTCAACAAATCATATACTTTTGCAAGATATGAATCCGATAAATATTTATAAAAAACGAGTCCTAATAAATATGTCTTATATTCGTTGGCATCCATCTTGCCACGAAGCACATCTGCACCGCTCCATAATACCTGTAATAAATCCTTACTTTCTGCCATTTCTTAATCCTCCTCAATTTTTCTTATTATTGTAAGTGTTAAATTCTTAATATCTTCCGCCTGCTTTATCATCAAGCGATTTTGTATTAACGACTGCCGATATAATTCTCCAATTATTCGTTGCTTATCTATATCTGGAAGTCTTATTTTAAGCTCACCTATTATTTTCACATTTAGCTTCTTTACACTAAGTGTTGTTCCTTGGTGAAACATTGCAATCTGCTGCTCAAAATCTTTACCTTCATTAAACTGATAGCAAAAATACCACTTATCTAATATTCGTCCATCAAATTCGCATTTTAAAAAATTGGATGTAATACATTTATCTGCATTATCCATCGACACCGGTGCCACTTTTGACTTAATGAGATTAATGATACATTCTGATCTTTTATCATGCTCATTTATGCAATATAGATCACTTTCAAAATTCTCGGGCGAATATAAACTTAATTCTTGCTCTTTAATTCTCGTAGGATTTTTGCCTAAAGAAAAATTAATAACTTCACATAAGCTTTTTAATTCCATCGCCGCTCCTTTCAGTACTTTAGTTAAATTACATACATTATAATACACTAGTACTGTTCACTTGTCAATGCGTAATTTAGTTAAATTACGAAATTAAAAAGGAGCCGTGTTTTACCACGACTCTAACTTACCATATAAACTGTCCCTTTATCCAGACTGATAAATCTCCTTTAAATGCTTTAATTGACTATTTTTCAACCCTAATCCTCGGCTTATTCGCCTCTTTACTCTCCAATCAAGGTAATGTTGCATTAATCCAAACACACAGTTCTATCATTATAAACACACCCAAAATAATTATCTTCACAATAATCCTTGCAGGTGTATTTCCTATATAATCAGCAAATACCCAAAACAAAGCTGTAAACATTACTACTCCTGCCACACAAGGTATTACTGCAATAACCGGTTTTAAACTCAGATACCAATACAGTGCTACAAATGCAGCACACAGTCCAAATGTCATCCACCAGCTCGCATTCGGAAACAACTTTTGATGAAGTGGAATGCTCCATACAATCCCTAGCACCAAATTAATAAATGGGAACAAATAGTTCTTTTCGTACTTTTTATAATTACTCTCTTCAACAATATACTTTGCCATAATCATCCGCCCTTCGATTTATAATTATACTCCTTATGGTAAGTTTCTGCCACTTCTGGTTCAATGGTCCAAAAGTGGCTTACGCTTCTCGCCATGCTCCATACATATCATGATTAACCTCTGCCTGATAATAACTATTAATCGTATTTGGAGCATTGTATAACGCTGTAATCAGATATGCTCTGATGTTTGATATTTTTGTGGTATTGTTGTTCATGCAACTAATCACATACTCCAAATGGCTTGATGTCAGCTTAAGAAATTTACTCTTAACCAGATTATAAGGATAGTCTTCTCCACCTATGCGGATTGTTTTTCTTGGAACACATACCACATCACAAATCAGCTGATACAGTTCCTCGTAAGTGTCTCTGTCTCTCCATGTTTTGCAACTCATCATAGCGTCATATTCAATATTTTCACGAATTAGCTGCATATATGCTTCTGCTTCATCCATCGGTTCAACCTCTCTTGATAGAGTGATAGGATGGTTATTACTCAATTCAGTATTACTTAATTCTTTATTATTCGAGTCCATATTCTGTACCACCGCTTGTCCACTTTCTGTACCTGTACCGGTCATAGTTTCTGACTGGTCATCTTTATGTACTGGTCTAATTTCTATACCGGTCTCATTTTTGTGCTTGTCTAATTCCACTGGTACGCTTTCTTTACTCTTCTTTGTTTTTGGCTTCGTAATAACATCCTCACCTTTTATTCGCTGATAAGATTTTGTAATGGAAAGCGTATTTGTTTCAAAATCAATATCTGCAGGAGTAAGCGCTCTAAGTTCTCCCAAACGAATTCCACACCAATACAAAAGTTCAAATGCCATGTAAGAATATGTTTTATTTGCCATAGTTGGTATGAACTTCATATACTCTTCTTTCGTCCAGAACAACATTTCATCAGAATCATATTGTCCTAACGCCCCTGCGATACGCACTGGGTTATTTGGCAATTGATAGAAACGTACTGCATGATTAAAAATGCTAGAAAGCTGAGCTTGTACTGTCTTGAGATAAGTCCCCGCGTATTCTCCGCCATTTTTTTTGCTAGCTTCTCTCATGGAATTTTGCCATTGGATAATATCTCTTGGTGTAATATCCCGCATTACAAGATTCTTGAAATAAGGTAATAGCTTTGTTTCAATAATGTGCTGTTTAGAGCACCAGGTCTTGTATCTGACCTTAGGCTTTACATCCTGCTCATAAATTTTGTAAAAATCACCAAAGGTCATATCCAAACTACTTGCCTTTTGAAGTTTGAAATGCATTTCCCATTCCTGTGCTTCTTTCTTTGTTGCAAAACCACGTTTCAGCTTTCTGCATCTTTTCCCCGTCCAATCCACATATAAAACGGACGCGTACCATGTGCCACGATTTTTGTCTTTGTAAACAGCCATCGCATTGCCTCCTATTCTTTTTCTACTAAGCCATAAAATCTTTCTTCAAAGAACTTTCTACTAACTCTACCGGTAACTGTTAAATAACCCTTTTCTTTTAGTTCCGAATTAAGTTCTTGAATCAAGCTATAGGCTTTAGATTTGGAAATGCCAACTATCTCTTTAATCTCATCAGCTGAGATAAAACTATCTGTTTTGTACATAATCAACCTCCTTGGTGCTGTATTTGTTATTTCAAAATACATTTGGGTTGAAAAATTCCTTATTACTAAACTCAACTGAAAAAAATTTGTTTTTTGGAAAAATGGATATGTTTTTAGAAAAGTGATGTCCAATTTGGACAAATGAAATCATTCAAAGATTTGTTTCTTGACATCCTTTGGCACTAAAAAAGTGTATCACGAAGGCATAAAGAAAGCCTGAAACCCTTGATTTTACTGGGTTTCAGGCTTTTGTGGTACTACTCAAACTCTATCGTTCCTGGCGGTTTACTCGTCAGATCATACATAACCCTGTTCACACCCCGAACCTCATTAATAATGCGGTTCATTACTTTATTCAGCACCTCATACGGAATCTCCGCAGACTCGGCTGTCATAAAGTCAATCGTTGTCACGGCACGAAGTGCCACTGCATAGTCGTAGGTTCTCTCATCACCCATAACACCGACAGAACGCATATTGGTCAGTGCCGCAAAATACTGGTTCGGCATCCACGGTGCGTCCTTGCCGTGCTCGTTCTTGTACTCCTGCGCTGCACTGTCTACCTCTTCGCGGTAAATGGCATCTGCATCCTGCACGATGCGTACCTTGTCCGCCGTAACATCACCGATAATACGGATTCCAAGACCCGGTCCCGGGAATGGCTGACGGAAAACTAAGTAATCCGGAATACCAAGCTCTAAGCCGACCTTTCGTACCTCGTCCTTGAACAGGTCACGAAGTGGCTCAATGATATCCTTAAAATCCACATGGTCAGGAAGTCCACCGACGTTGTGGTGAGACTTAATGACAGCCGATTCGCCGCCAAGACCACTTTCCACCACATCCGGATAAATCGTACCCTGAACCAAGAAATCCACCGCACCGATCTTCTTTGCCTCTTCCTCAAAGACACGGATAAATTCCTCGCCGATAATCTTACGTTTCTGCTCCGGCTCCGTCACACCTGCTAACTTTCCGTAAAAACGCTCCTGCGCATTGACACGGATAAAGTTCAGATCATAATTGCCGTTTGGTCCAAACACTTCCTCAACCTCATCGCCTTCATTTTTACGGAGTAAGCCGTGATCCACAAAGACACAGGTTAACTGGTCACCGACAGCCTTAGAAAGCAACACTGCTGCAACGGAAGAATCCACACCACCGGAAAGAGCGCAGAGTACCTTGCCGTTTCCGACTTTTTTGCGGATCTCCTGAATGGAATGCTCCACAAAGGAATCCATCTTCCAGTCGCCGCTGCAACCGCACACATTATAAACGAAGTTCGATAACATCTTCGTTCCTTCCTGTGTGTGAAGAACCTCCGGATGGAACTGGATCGCATACAGGTTTTTCTCACGATTCTCTGCTGCTGCAACCGGACAGTCTGCCGTATGCGCACAGATTTCAAATCCCGGTGCTGCTTTGGAAATATAGTCAAAGTGACTCATCCAGCAAACCGTTTTTTCCGAAACATCTGTAAATAAAGGAGAATCCGTCTTTACGAAAACATCCGTCTTACCGTACTCGCGAACCGGTGCCTTTTCTACCTTTCCTCCTAAAATATGCATCATAAGCTGAGCACCATAGCAAAGACCTAACACCGGAATGCCAAGCTCAAACAGTTCCTTGGTATAGGTTGGAGAATTTTCCTCATAACAACTGTTTGGCCCTCCGGTCAGAATGATACCCTTCGGGTTCATCGCTTTGATCTGCTCAATATCTGTTTTATAAGAATAGATTTCGCAGTAAACGCTGCACTCACGCACACGGCGCGCCACAAGCTGGTTGTACTGCCCTCCGAAATCTATCACGATGACGGTTTCTCGCTTCAAAACACACGTCCTCCTTCTTAAGTAATCCTACAATAAGTTTTATTATACGTTCTTGCAAAAGGCTTGTCAAAATTATTTTTTACAGCCTCTCACGCACTGCCTGCCATGCCGCCTCCAGACGTTCTAACGAAAACGCGGCATTCGCCGGACTGGTGGACGGCAGTTTTACCGCATGGATGCCACAGACCGGATACATATATTTTTCGTACAGGCTGTGCGCCTTTCCTCCATTGGTAAAAATGGTTTCGATCTGTGTTTTTTCTAAGATCATGGAAATATCATTCGGTACCACATCCCGGATCGAACTGTCGCTCGATCCTTCGATCGTACAACTGTGGATGACATCCCAGACGGCAATCCGATTCTTTAGTAAAAAATCTTTTTTCTTTGGGATCGTATCCGGTATTTCATCCTCCATCAGCAATGCTAACAGTTTCCAAAAACGGTTCTGCGGATGCCCGTAATAAAACTGCTGCTCTCTGGATTTTACCGACGGAAATGTTCCTAAGATCAAAACTTTTGATTCATTATTAAAAATCGGCTCAAATGTATGCGTCACGCTGTCTGCTTTCGCCATGTTATCTCCTTTTGGAACTGTATCGTTAAAGTCCTTTCGCTAAAAATTTCTTCCGTTCCAGCCCCAGTCGCTGATACCGCTGTAGGTCACATACACTGCATCCTGTGGAATGCCAAGCTCCGTTTCATAGATGTCGCAGATCTTTGCTGTCATCTGGCTATAGGCATCCGATGAAGCGTTTCCAAACAGGCTGACTGCCACAAACGCACCCTTTTCTAACTTCTTTCCACCCATATAGAGTGTGTAGTCGTCATCAAATCCTACCATTAAAAACCCTTCTGATTTGTTTAATGTGGTAATCGCCTGTCCAAGCTTTGCCTTAATCGTTTCCTTTTTTTCCTCTGTCATTGGTAATGTTACTTTTGAATCAATAAATGGCATTTTTCTACCTCCTGTATTTTCATATCTGATGATATTTTCTCATTATTTTTTACTGATCAATCGCGTAAACACGCTGATCCTTTTCCTCTATGAGAGCTCACTCCATCATTCACACATATCTAGTGATGTCCCATATGTAAATATTTTTCTCTTGTGGCAAGTCCACCGCGGATATGACGCTCCTGCTTATTGATATCCAAAACCTGTCTGGCTTCTTTTGCCAAAGACGGATTGATCTGCTGCAGACGCTCTGTCACATCTTTATGTACCGTAGACTTACTGATCCCAAACTCCTTTGCAGTCTGCCTTACCGTGGCATTATGTTCAATGATATATTTTGCGATTTCGATCGCTCTTTCCTCGATATAACTTTTCAAGTGTCTTCCTCTGCGATATTTGTTTTTACAATCTATGCAGAGTTTTACACAATTATTCTATCTCATTTCCAAGGTCCATGCATCTTCATTTTTATCATAGCCCGTTACACTTAAGTACTGCTGCGGACTGTTTCTCTTTAAGGCATCATATGCTGTCTGCAATGGAATCCATTCACGGTTTCTCGACGGTCCGCTGGAATCCGCCAAAAAGACCTCATCCTTAGCCTCATCGTACAGCCATAGGGTGACATAATGTCCCGGCATATCCTTCCAGAAGGTGTCGTCACTATTGCTGCTGATCAAGACCAGCAGACCCTTGCTGTCTTTTGCAAGCTGCTGAAATTCTTCATAAGAAGATGGTTTTCTTCCCATCTCACACTCTATTCCCATCGTTTGCAGGGTTTCCCGCATCGCATCCCAGCCAATCGCTCCGAGACCGCTGTGTGGATTGTAATTCGATACCTCCTGTGCATATTCGTACATCTGCAGCGGTGTGCACTTGTTGCCGCTGACGGTACTGTATATATTCGCCATACTGCACAGGCCACAGCCAAACTGGCTGAACTGCTGCCCGCCTGCCTCTTCATAGCACCAGGCACCGGACCACTCTTTTTCCTTTTCATAGGATTTCGTTCCCTGAAGATAGGAAAATACGGCATCCTCCGGCTTTGCTTTTTCTTCCTTTACAGGCTGTTCTTCTACTGCTTCCTTTTCCTTGTCTGCCGCCTGTGTTTCCTCTTCTCCGTGGGCTTTCATAGTCTGAAACTGTCCGACGGAAATCCCCTGGCATGCACCAAGAAATCCGGCAAGGCAGACCACTACCAGACCGGACATCCATTTCTTAAGTGTCTTATGTTTACTCCTCATATTCCATTGTTCCTATTCTATCCTGTTATCACCGCAAATAACTGCCTAGCCTCCCAAAGTAACATCCTGACGGTTGTACCATTCCAATGCCTGTTCAAAATCCTCATCCGAATAGTCCGGCCAGAGATGTTCCTCCACATAAAAATCCGCATAAACAGACTGCATCGGAAGAAAACCTGACAGCCTGCGCATACCGCACCAGCGGATGATCATATCGATCCTTGAAATATCAAAAGAATACGGCTGTCCGCTTTCTGCAATATGTGACAGATCCCATTCCCAGCCATAATTCACTAAAAAATTCACTCTCATTCCACCGCCATGGACCGGTGTTCTCACCCGGAAATGTTCCAGTTCTTTCGGAAAACATTTCGACTTTTCATTGCCGATCACTAACAGATCCGCCCCCTCCTGTGTCAGCATCTCAACAGCCTCTACACAGGCACTTTGAAAAGCCTCAAACTGTTCTTTGGGTCTTTTACAGTTATCTGTCGTAAACCCGTAGTAAGTCAGCTCTTCCACACCATATTCCTTCGCTTTTTTTAACAGCTTCATTCCCGGCTCTAAACCGTACTGATAACCGTCTTTTTTCTCCATCTGCTGCGACAATGCCCAGCGGCGGTTACCGTCCGGAATGACCCCAATGTGTTTTGGTATCCTCATACGCTCACCTGTCCTTTTTTTCCAGTATTCCCTTTTTCCGGAAAAAAATTCTTTCAGGTAAAACGTTAGCGCATCCCAAAATCTGCAAATGGCGTATCCCACTGATATTTTTCCATGATGACATGACCGTCTTGGAACTCCACACCGTCGGCCAACAGCAATTCCACCTGTCGGTTCTCGCCGCCAAATACAAATGCCTTTGATACACAGCCGTCTTTGGTCACAACACGGTAGCAGGGAATCTCCTGCTCATTCGGATTTGCATGGAGTGCGTAACCGACCACACGCGCCCAACGACGGTTTCCTGCTAAAGCTGCTACCTGACCATAGGTGGCTACCTTTCCTTTCGGAATCTGTTTGACCACTTCATATATTTTTTCAAATGTATTCTGTTCACTCATGTCTTCTTTATTAATAGGAAAGGATCTCATAACCGTCTTCGGTCACTAAGACCATGACTTCCCACTGCGCACTCGGCTGTCCGTCTGCCGTATAGACCGTCCAGTCGTTTTCTTCATCGACAAAAATATCTGCCTGACCCATATTGACCATCGGTTCAATCGTAAATACCATTCCCGGAACCATCAGCATTTCTGTACCGGCTTTGGAATTGTAACCAACCCATGGCTCCTCATGGAACTCCAAACCAATGCCATGACCGCCGATTTCCCGTACAACAGTATAGCCGTTTGCATAGGCATGGTCATGGACTGCCTGACCCATATCTCCAAGAAATCCCCATGGTTTTACCTGCTCTAAACCTTTTTGTATACATTCCTTTGTGACATCCACCAGACGTTTTTTCTCCGCTGAAACTTCGCCGATACAAAACATTCTTGAAGAATCTGAAAAATATCCGTTCAGGATCGTAGAGCAGTCCACATTGACAATGTCGCCCTCTTTTAAAATATCCTCTTCGGACGGAATACCGTGGCAGACCTGTTCATTAATGGACGTACACACGCTCTTTGGAAAACCCTGATAGTGCAATGGTGCCGGGATCCCGCCCATTGCCGTGGTTCTCTCATAGACCATCTTATCGATCTCTTCCGTGCTCATTCCCGCATGAATATGCTCACCCACATAATCTAAGACCGCAATGTTAATTGCCGCACTGGCTTTCATGCCGGCAATCTGGTCTTTATTTTTAATGATCTTGTGCGGTGGAACCCGGTGTCCCTCACTGCGAAACAGTTCTATTTTTTCATCAAATGCCTGATGGCAGGCTTTATACTTTCTTCCACTGCCACACCAGCAGGGATCATTTCTTCCTATTTTCAACTTTCATCCTCCTGATCCTCAAATTTATGGTTCAATGTCACATTTCCAAACGGTACCTTGTCCCAGAATTTCTTTTTGACCTTCAGCTTATGCTCTTCTAACATTTTTTCATAGGCTTTCCCATTGTAATCATAAGCGCCAAAATTCTCGCCTTGTTTATCCGCTAAAATCTGCTGGTACTTCTCGGCAAGTGCTGCTTTATCCGTCATCTCATAGATCTCTTCATCGGTCAGTCCCGCCCGCTCTTTCTGTTCATCCGATAAGTCATAGCAGAAATCGGACGCGGAATCCTTGGCATACTGCTGCTCTTTTTCATCCAGTTCCATGCCTTCTTTTTTTGCCGCCTCATAAAACATCATATCGTGCACGACTCTGTCTAACACGGCTCTTTTTGCCTCTAAACGCACAAATTTTCCATTGGTATGCAGTCCCCAATAGGCATTTGTATCGTCCGGATCATAGACCATTGCCTGCTTTTCGATCTCCATTTCCTGCCTTGCAATGTAATAGGTCATGTCACGCAGATGATAGTCGGTTCCGTCTAAGGTAAATACGGTCTTATCCAGATCCTTTAAATAGTCAAACCGGTTCCGGTTTCCGTACAGTGCTGCAAGACAGATCATGATGGCTGTAGCTGCGAGAATCCCTATGATCGCAACAACCTGTTTTTTCATGTAATGCTCCTCTTATGATAACGCTTCTCTTATGACTCGCAGAGCTTTGCAACAACCTGATTGATCAGTTTTCCATCTGCTTTGCCTTTTAACTCCGGCATCACATTTTTCATGATCATTCCTTTGTTCTTCTGTGCTACAATATCTGCAAATTTTTCCATGATAAAATTCCTGATCTCTTCTTCGCTCATCAGTGACGGTGCATATTCCTGAATCACATCATAACGGAACTGATACTCTGCTTTTAAATCTTCACGCTCTGCCGGGCAGGTATCAATCTGTTCTTTTACGGTTTTTAATTCCTTTAAGATCACCTGATCTACCATATCTTCTTTGATATCATCACGGCATCCTGCATCGATCGCTGCCTTTTTTACGGCTGACACTAAGGATGAGATTGCCTCTTTTCTCGGTTTATCCTTTGCTTTCATTGCTGCTATCATATCTTTTTGTAACTGTTCCATCTGCATATCTGTTTCCTCCTTATACAATTCACACTGCTACCATTATAACACTCTCCCTTTTTACTGACAATTCCTATCTCACAGCAAAAAACCTAAGAAATAACACACGTTTATTCCTTAGGCTTCTTCTATTGATTATTTTTCTATGATCTTGCAGACACTACTACAGCAGTCGTCTTACCGTAATAATCGTCTTATACGTTGCATTATCGTTTCCGACGATTCCGTAGGCTGTTCCCTTGGCATGGACGATCTTTCCTCCGCCCATATAGATCGCCACATGACCTGCATAACAGATCAAATCTCCTGCCTGTGCATTCGCATAGCTGACTTCCTGACCGCAGCTTCTCTGGGCACCGGAAAAGCTTGGGATGCTGATTCCGAAGTGCGCATAGACATAGCTGGTAAATCCGCTACAGTCTGCACCGGTATTCGGGTCTTTTCCACCCCATACATATGGTTTTCCGACAAACTGCATGGCATAGTTGACGACATCCGAACCGCTGACATTCGTGGTCTTTGGCGGATTTAAGTTGCCTCCCGGTACGCTTGCATTGGAATTTGGTTTCGAAGTTCCTCCGCTGCCCCCGGAGGTTCCACCGGATGACTGGCTGGCTGCCGCCGCTGCCTGCTGCTGTTGGATGATCTTATTCTGTTCTGTGATCGTCTTCTGATACTCGCTGGCAAGGCTCTTTGCGTTAGCGATCTGCGTATCCGCATTTGCCTGCTGGCTTCTTAAGTTTGCCATGGCTGTCTCAAGCTGCTTTTGCTGCTGCTTTAAGTCATCTTTAGCTGTCTCTAATTCTTTCTTTTCATCCTCTACCTGTGCTTTTAAATCCTCAACCTGCTTTCTGGTCTTTTCATAATTATCTAACAGGTTTCTGTCATAATCATAAACCTCATTAAAATACTCCACACGGTTGAGCATATCTGCCATGCTTTTGGATTCTAACAGAGAAGAAATTACGGCACTGTCGCCACGCTCATACATGAACTTAATACGCTTTTTCATTGCCTGATACTGCTTCTTCTCATTCTTCTGCGCTGTCTTTAAGTCTTTTTTGACCTGTTTTAACTGCTTTTCATTCTGATCGATCTCTTTTTCTAAGATTCCGACATCTACCATGAGGTTGACAAGTTCTTCGTTCTTTGTGTCTAACTCGCCTTCAATCTCTTCTTTCTTATTCTCAAGATTATCAATCTTTTTATTTACATCATTCAGATTCTTTTCTGCTTCTGACTTCTTATTCTGTGCCGATGTCGCATACACTACCTGCGAACTTCCAATTGTGAGTGACACTACGAGTACCAATGCCAGAACTGCTTTTGCCCGTCTCTGTAGTTTTCTCATCTGTTTTTTCTCCCTTATGATTGTTGTTTTTGACTAACAACCTAAGTATAGCATCGTTAAAAATCCTTTTCAACCGATTCCAGTTTTTTCATAAGAGATTTGGTAAGATCATGCACCCATATTTTTCACGATAAGCAGTTTATCCCCTTTGCCCACACGGTCGGAGGACAATTCATTGGTTTCCATGATCTCGCGTACCGTGGTGTGATTTTCTTTTGCAATATTCCAGATGTCATCCCCATCTTTTACAATATAACCTACCAGTCCCGGAATTTTTTGCAGGCTCTCATAGTCCGCTTCCTGACAGTTTACTTCCTGTACCCGTTTTCTGTTTCCGATGGAAAATGCGATCAGGTTCAGGTTGATGACTGCCTTGATCTCCACCTGTGTATTGTCGATCAGAATGGTCGTAAGCTGCTCTAAACCACTTTCGATCTCATATCGGCTGTTCTTTTCAATGCCCGGTACTTCAATGGTCTGATGGAATGGCAGAAATCCTTTTAAGGAACCGATCGGCATTTCATCATCCGTTGTGATATAGAGAAGCTCCACGGCAACCGTTCCCTCTACATAGACCCCATTTCCGGAAATTTCATGCGTATCGATCTGCACACTTCCCTCGGCACAGCAGATCTGCAGCATATTTTCCTGCGTTGCCTCTAATTGAAGCTGCTCTGAAGCACGGCATTTTGCATTGTTCTTCATCAGTAATTTTTCAAATGTAATATCTTCAAAAACCGGACGGACATCTTCCTTTAGGGAATACACATCCTGCAGCATTTCAAACTGTTCCTCTTCCCACAGCTTGATGTCTAAATCTGCCACGGCATCCACCACGAGCATCCGCTCTTCTCCATCGTAGTCCGGCTTTACCTCCACGTCAAAAGAAACATCGTCCACACCCACATAGGATACCAGTTGATCTCTGCAACCGCTGCAATCCACTTCGCCCTGAAGCGGAACTGTTGTCTCTAACCATTGCAGCCGCTCATCCTCTTCATTTCCCTGATAGAGTATATAAATAAGAAGTTCTCCGTTAAATTGAATGACATCCTCGCCAATGCGGGACTCCAATCCGCGAAGCTGCACATTTTTCCAGAGCAGCTCACGGATATTCGGCTTATTCGATGGCAGAATAATCTCATTTTTAAAACGGCAGGTATCTTTTTTTGCCGTCACAAGCTGCAATGCCTCTATGTTTTCCTTGCGTATCTCATAGTCTTCTTCATTTTCCATCGCATAGCTGATCTCTTCATCACGCACCTCATCCATCTGCACATGAAAAACGATCAGAGAACGGATGCTCAATTTTCTCGAATTGATGATCCCGATATTTAAATCCTCAATATCCCATGTCGCCTTAACCGGGTCAAATTCCTCCGCACCGTCTAAATTTACCGTCTCTGAAAACGGGATTTCGCCCTCTAAATACGCAATGTCGTTTTCCTCGCCATCGCTGCGGTATAACACCTGAAATCCGAGATTTCCTCTTAACAGCACATGCCCGGTCTCTGCTTTGGCTTCTTCTAAGTGAATTGCTCCTTTTGTTGTAATAATTCTTACAATATCCGGCTTGCTCTCCGGAACGTTATAGTCATCGTCAAGGGTGACCTGGCTCATCGCCCGTCCCTTTTCATGGCTCATATGTATATACTTCTTCTTTAATTCCATAAAAAACTCCTTTGCTTGGGACTTTTTACATTCTATTCCAAACAAAGAAGTTTTATACTTTTTTAGCATAATTTCATGCGAATATCTCTCGTAATAATGTCGGTGTAACTAAAAGACAGTAACTGCGGTGGATTCTCATCCCTCTCATCATCTATCAGGATGGTAAATACACTTGGGTATGCATTCTGAATCACGCCTTCCTGGATATCAACTTTATTTCTGCCACGGTCTAACTGTATCTTTACCTTGCTTCCACACTGTTGAAGAACCGATGCTCTGACTCTGTTTAAATCCTTCTGCTGCATTCTTTATTCCTCCTAACCCACAATTGACTCACTGTATCTGCTTTAGTTTATCACAGTAATAAAATATTTGCAAGGTCTAAACACGATTTTTTACTCAAAAACCACAATATCTTCCGTTTTTTCTGTCGAGACAACTATATATGGGTAACTTTCGACTTTTTCCGACACGTCATTTTCTCCCGGTCCAATCAGCTCCGATTTGAAATAAACTGCATTTTTAGCCTGATATAAATCCTTCACCTGTATGCTGTAACCGCCTGTTTTCTGCACTCCATATCCACGGACAATGTACAGTTTGTCACCGGACATATATGTAAGTTTCATCTCCTTTTGCTTTTTCTCCTCAATAATTTTTTTCAACTCATCGGGAAGCTCTTTTTCAGAGATCACGGTAAATTTCATATCACTGACTTTGGCATCACTTTTTTCCTCCACCTTGCATCCACCCACTGTCATTGTCAACAGCATCAGCAGGATTCCTAAGCACATCATTGTTTTTAGCCGCCTCATAGATTCCCTCTTCACATTCTTCTATTCTATATAAATAATATGCATTTGATATTGTAATTGTTCCACCATATTTGTATAATAAATTTTATGTAATAAAGTAATGAATTTTAAAGAGGTAGCATGCATATGATTCGATTGATTCTGGTAATTATTTTTTTACTTTTATATTTTATCTTAGGGCTTCCCGTTCTCGGAGTCCTCTGGCTGATCGGGAAGCGGAATAAACCCGCAGCAGACATTGCAAGCCTGCGGATCGTCCAGTGGGCATTCAAAGTGATCCTCTTTCTCTGCGGAACAAAATTAACCGTGATCGGGGAAGAAAATGTACCAAAAGACCAGCCGGTACTCTATATCGCAAACCACCAGAGCTATTTTGACATTGTGGTTTCCTATTCCCGTTGTCCGGGACTGACCGGTTACATTGCAAAAGACGGCTTAGAAAAAGTTCCGATCCTTTCCATCTGGATGAAACGGCTCTACTGTCTGTTTTTGAACCGCCAGGATATCAAAGAGGGAATGAAGACGATCTTAAAGGGAATTGACCAGATCAAACATGGGATTTCGATGTGTATTTTCCCGGAAGGTACCAGAAATGATAACCCGAAAGAACTGCTTCCGTTTAAAGAGGGAAGTTTTAAACTGGCATTAAAGACCGGATGTCCGATCATTCCGATCGCCATGACGAATACACCTAAGATTTATGAAGCACAGGCTCCTTTATTAAAAAAGACACACGTTGTGCTTCATTACGGCAAACCAATCCTTCCAAACGAACTGGATGCCGATACGAAAAAGCACATCGGTGTCTATACAAAATGCGTTATTGAACAGATGCTTGAAGAGAACGAACAATATCTGGAAACTCCATAAAGTGAGATGCTTTTACTAAAATGGTATCCCCTTTTTTCAGATAAGATTTCAAATGTAACAGCAGTTCTTCTTTCGTAGCAAAATAGAATATTTCCATGGTTTCGCTATGTTCTTCTGCACCTTTGGCTAATTCCTTAGAGAGTTCGCCGCAGCAGAACAGAGCATCCAGACCACGGCTTGCTGCATAGGCTCCCACTTCATAGTGGAGCCTTTTTTCATCCGCTCCTAATTCTCCCATATCGCCAAGCACTGCGATCATTCTGCCTTTTGCCTGTGTCAGTACGTCGATGGATGCCCGCATGGACACCGGGTTGGCATTGTAACAGTCATCAATGATCAGCATATCATTTGCATGGATCAGGTTCGTGCGACCTCCGATGGTCTGTGCTTTTTTAATGCCTGCACAGATCTGTTCTACATCCAGTCCTAGCTCCATGCCAACGCAGGCTCCGGCTAAAGCATTTAAGACATTGTGTTCACCCGGTATCGGTATCTCCACCTCTTTGGTACACTCTGGAAAATGAAAGACTGCTTTCATGCCGTCTAAGCCAAGATTCCGGATCTCGGTGGCATAGATACAGTTTTCTTTACCGCACTGGTTTTTCTCGCTTTTTCCATAAAAAACAGGGGCTTTTCCGTTTACGTTTTCTACCGTGGAGAGCTTATCATCCTCGCCATTTAAGATCACGGTTCCGGTTCCGTTTAAATGTTCAAAGATTTCTGTCTTTGCCTTTAAAATCCCATCGCGGCTTCCTAAGTTCTCCAGATGACAGAGTCCGATGTTTGTGATCACACAGATGTCCGGTTTTGCGATCGCACCTAAGCGGTGCATCTCGTTAAAATCCGAAATTCCCATCTCAAGAACTGCCACCTCGTCTTCTTCGCTCAGACGGAAAATGGTCAGCGGCAGACCGATCTCATTGTTAAAATTTCCCGCCGTCTTTAACACACGGTATTTTTCCGAAAGCACGGACGCGATCATTTCTTTGGTACTCGTCTTTCCTACGCTTCCGGTAATCCCAACCACTTTGATATCCAGACTGTCTCTGTAAAATGCTGCGATATCTTTCAATGCCTGCGTCGTGGAATCTACTAAGATATAAGGGCCTTTCGGGTTTTCTAACCGCTGCTGCGATACTACGGCTGCTGCTCCCTGCTCATATACTGCATCAATAAAAGTATGACCATCCACTCTCTCACCCTTGATTGCTACAAACAGGTTGCCTGCTTCCACTTTACGGCTGTCTATGACAACTCCCGTCACTTCAAAACCTCGTTGCTCCCCTGTCCCGATATAAGTTCCATGGCAACAGTCCGCGATATGTTCTAATGTCAGATTCTTCATTTTGATCTCTGTCCTCGTCTTCCTAACATTTTTCTGATTTTTATGCCTGTTTTTCCTGCCCCATAAATGTTATGCATATTTTTTCAATGATAACTCGATCAGTTTCTCACAAAGCTGCTCAAAGCTGACTCCTACTGCCTGTGCCTCCTGTGGCAGCAGACTGGTCGGTGTCATGCCGGGAAGGGTATTTGCCTCTAAACAATACATTTTTTCATCGCTGTCTAACAGGAAATCCATTCTGGAATATGCGCCAAGTCCCAATGCTTTTGTAACCTCTACGGCATACTGCTGCATCTGTTTTGTAACAGCTTCTGACAACTGTGCCGGACAGGTCTCTACCGCGCTGCCTGCTTTATATTTATTTTTGTAGTCATAAAATCCTTCGACCGGAGCAATCTCAATGATCGGAAGTGCCTTACCTTCTAACACTCCAACAGAAAACTCTCTGCCCTCGATATAATCTTCGATCAGGATTTCTTCCTCCCAACGGAAGGCTTCTTCTAAAGCTGCTTCATATTCCTCAATGGTCCGTACAATGGACACGCCGATACTGGAACCGCCACAGCATGGTTTTACCACACACGGAAGATTCAGTCCGGTCTTTGCAAAATCACGGATCTGCTCGTCACGTTTCATCCTGATTCCACCCGGTGTCGGAATACCGTTTGCCACAAAGAACTGTTTTGCAATGTTTTTATCCATCGCTAATGCACTTCCTAAATAGCCGGTTCCCGTATAACGGATGCCAAACAAATCAAAAGCTGCCTGTATCTTACCGTTTTCTCCATTCTCTCCATGAAGTGCCATAAATACCACATCTGCCTTCTGACAGATTTCAATAACATTCGGCCCGAAAAAATTATCGGACTGATCTGCTCTGGATGCCTTTACTGCCGCTAGATCCGGTGCCACGGTCGGTATTTCTTCTACCTGAACGCTGACCTCTTCGGTATGTTCAAAAATATCACTGATATCTTCTTTCTTATCACTATATCCCATAAACACATCTAAAAGAATGACACGATGACCATTCTTTCTCAATGCCTTGCTTACCATATTTCCTGTCACAAAAGATACATCACGCTCTGTACTGAGTCCACCTGCTAATACTACAATGTCCATGTTCCTGTCTCCTTTTCCTATCTTATAACCTATTGTTTTTTTATCATACAAATACTTATTAATAGTAAAACATTTTCATGTCTATGACAAGCGGTCTGTGGAGAAGAAACACTTTTTTCAGGATATGAGCAGTTTTTTCAGGGTATTGACCGCCTGCCCCCTCCATTATTCCAGGGTTCCTTGTGCAGACCATTCCGATGAGCCTCTAAGACGGCAATTGTGTCACCAGTGGGTTCCACAATCGCCAGAGTCTCATCTCCATTGCACAAAAGGAAGCCTTCCATAATGGAGGGGGCAGGCGGATCACACTCTTTGGGTAACCTTGTAAAAGTTTCGGAAGACATCTACCCAATAGGCAAAAAGAAAGGACAGGCGTTGTACTTTTTTGTAGTACACTACCTATCCTATCACTTCTTTATAACGTTTTAAGTATTCTGATTCTGTTCTGAGAACCTTGTCTCATTTGTGCACCCCTTGCCAACTACCTTCCTAACAAATTCCCACCTAGATCATAATATCCTGACCGTTTAGAACTCCGGCTCGATCAATCCATAAGTATTGCCTTTTCTCTTATAAACCACATTGACCTCTTCCGTCTCCGCATTACGGAATACGAAGAAATTATGTCCTAACAATTCCATCTGTACACAGGCATCTTCCGGATACATCGGTTTCATGCCGAAACGTTTGGTACGGATAATCTGGATCTCATCGTCTGTGCTGACTTCTTTCTCTATAAATTCTTTACGGAAGCTTGCAGCATTCTGTTGTTTGGAAACCAATTTATTTTTGTACTTTTTAAGCTGACGCTCGATGACCTCTTCTACCAGATCGATGGAAACATACATATCGTTGCTAACCTGCTCTGAACGGATGATATTTCCTTTTACCGGTATGGTGACCTCGATTTTCTGTCTCTCTTTTTCTACACTTAAGGTTACAAAAACATCGGTGTCGGGAGTAAAATACTTTTCGAGTTTTGATAACTTGTCCTCTACTGCTGATCTTAATCCATCTGTAATGTCAATATTTCTGCCCGTAATTGTGATACGCATATTGCCCAACCCCTTTGCTAGTTATTTGATATCGTTCTTTGATATCTAAATCTATTATACCACATTTCACCTTTATCTCAAGTAATATTCAGAATTATTTTTAAATTTTTACGTTCATGTTGACATTTTTCCGGCGACATGATACATATAGAAGAAAAACGGAGGATTTCTCATGAATCAGCGTGTTCTTATTACCGGTGCATCCCACGGGATCGGAAAAGCCGTTGCCGAACGGTTCGCAAAAGAAGGCTGCACCTTAATACTCAATTGCCGACAGTCTGTAGAAGAATTGTCTGCACTGGAATCTTATTTAAAGAAAAATTATTCCGTTGACTGTATCTCATTGATCGGCGATGTCAGCTCGCCGGACTTTGTAAAAGAAATGTTTGAAAAAACAATGGAGCGTTTTGGTGGCATCGACATTTTGATCAACAATGCCGGCATTTCGCACATCGGATTGCTTGGCGATATGAGCAACGAAGAGTGGCACCGTGTGATGGGTATCAATCTGGACTCTGTCTTTTACTGCTGCCGGGAGGCAATTCCTTATATGTTATCAAAAAAATCCGGCAGCATCGTCAATGTCTCTTCTGTCTGGGGGAACATCGGTGCTTCAATGGAAGTTGCCTATTCCGCTTCCAAAGGGGCTGTGAATTCTTTCACAAAAGCACTGGCAAAAGAGCTTGCCCCAAGCAATATCCGGGTAAATGCCGCTGCATTTGGTACGATCGACACCCGCATGAATTCCTGTTTTTCTGCGGAGGAACGGGCTGCTTTAGAAGAGGAAATCCCGATCGGACGTTACGGCACACCTCAAGAAGCAGCCGAATGTATTTACCGCCTTGCAACTGCCCCGGCTTATCTGACCGGACAGATCATAACCATGGATGGCGGCTGGTGCTAAAAACATCTTATTTTTTAAGTCTGAGAATAAGCAAAAAAGGAAGCCGTTGACTTACCCCTGTCAACGGCTTCTTTATTTACCCTCTTGCTTCTCTGCACTTTTTTCGTTCTAAAACATTCTACAAGTTTACCCTATTGTGTGCAAATGAAGTATTACTGTCTTATTTTCCCTAAAATCTTAGCTCCATGGGCTCATGTCGATTCTTGGAAGATCTTTTAATAATGGAATGATGTATGCGCCATAGGACTCAATGTCATTCTCATCAATGATGATCTTAGCACTTCCGCCTTTGAATCCAAGTACATCGTAGTCACCCCATACATCTGTACGAAGGTAGCTTCTCATGTGTGCTTCTGCGAAATCTTTCTTTGCATATCCACCGTCTTCTCTGTTCAGTCCTGCGATCTGATGTACCGGACGAACGAATGACTGTGCACTCATGTATGGTACGATATCGGATGTATCACCAAGACGCTGTACTTTTCCTTCTCTTCCAATCGGGTTGATCAGTGGTGAACCAAAGGAAATTGTGTTGATGATGTTATAGCGATGTTTTAATGTTCTATCGCCTGCTGCCTGCTGTGCAACCATTCCACCTAAGCTGTGTCCTGTGAAGATTACGTTTGCTCCTTTTGGAACTACTTTGCAAACAACTTTTCTGATCTCTCTGATATAGAAGTTATCCTGCTCGAAACCTACCTGTAAGTCTGTGATGACTCCGCGTGGCTCGTTAAACATGAACTCAGTTCCTGCAAGACCTACGATGTAAACATCTTTTGTAACTTTTTTTCCGAAAACATTTTTGTTTTCCAGTTTCGCTTTGGAAATAGCAATCGGTCCGTTTGAATTAGGATTTACACCTGTATCACAGTGGTAATATCCCTGATAGATGAACTTTGCCATATCACAAGATGTTGTGTATACCTTTTCTGTTCCCTCTGCCTCTGCTGCGTTAGCTGTCATTGCCGGTAAAAATGTTGTTCCAGCAACTGCTACCGTCAGTGCTAAGCTAGCAACCCATTTCAAAATTCTTTTCATTTTTGCTTCTCCTCCTTAAATCTCTTTCCTGCATCCTTACGGCTTGTAGATTGTTTTTCTTTACAACTATAATTTATCATCCTGCAACTATTTCGTCAATAGCATTTTTTAAACACTTTGTTGCATTTGTATAATTTTTTTGCATTTTGTTACTATTTTTCATCGCATTGTATATTATCGTTTCAAGTTTTTTCGTTTTTATTCGTAAATATCACGAATAATAGCGTCAGAATCGCCTGAGTTGTGCTATTTTTCACTTATGTTTAGAATATTTGCTCTATTGATACTTTTTCACAATTTCTTCCCTTGTCTGCCTTTCCACTGACGGTTCCCATCTTTGCGGGTTTCTGGTTTTTAGGACTGACTTATGGGATTTATATGAATGTTTCCGGCAGCCACGGAATCCCTGAAGCGATCGCCATTGCAGTAGTTGTTCTTCTGCACCTGTGGAAACGCCAGATGCTTTTATCTATCGCCGGCGGCACGATCTGCTATATGCTTCTGGTTCAATTGGTATTTTAAATCCGGTCAGGAGACGCCGTTACAGGCGTTCTCCTTCCGTTAAGATCTCGTTCGTTCTTTCCACCATTTCCATGATATGTTGTAATATCTCTTCCATCTCTCCGGTAATCGTCTGGATATCTTCACTCTTCACCGAACTCTGGTTGACTCCCTCGATCGCCGTATTGACAACATCGGTCAGGTTCTTAATGTTCTCACTGAAACCTTCTACCGTCTGGTTGACATTTTTAATTACCGACGCAATCTGTTTGTCATTGTTCTGGGACTCTGCTACCGACTGCTTGGATTCATCGGACAGTCTTCGTATATTCTCTGCCACTACCGCAAAGCCTTTTCCCGCTTCTCCTGCTCTGGCTGCTTCTATGCTTGCATTTAAGGACAACAGGTTGATGTCTTTGGCGATCTGCTCTACATTCTCGGACATCTCTCTGTATTTTCCTGCATTCACGTTAATATCCTGCATACCTGTTAAAATGGTTGCATTGAGCTTTTCTAATCCTTCCATATAGGTAATGACGTTTTGCATCTCATTGCTGTTTTCCTGTCCGACCTTACCGATGCCTGCTGCGGATTCTTTTACTTCGCTCATTTCACGGTCTAATTCCTCGGTAACGCTTCGGATCTTTTCCATCATCTGATGGACTTCTTCATTAATTCCGGCAATCCGCTCCTGCTCGGAACGGATTTTCTTTAACATGTACTGGTTACAGTTCTCAGGTAAATTCAATCCTCTTACGATCGCCTTTGCCATATCTGCACAACTGCGGAAACCACAGGCATGACAATCGAAATGACGCTCTGTTTCCGTTTCTTTTCTCAACGCCTTAAAGCCTGCTTCTAACTGTTGATCCGATACAGCAACCTTGTCTACATTTTCCGGTGTATATTCTCTGATAAAATCATCGATCTTCAATTCACGGTCAAAACGCTCATACTGCTCATCTTTTCCACGCTTCGTATGTTTTAAACGTTCCCCATGTGTATATTTTTCGACATCATGCATGATCGTGTTCATATGCATAAAGTCATAGTCCTGTCCGACCGCCGGTCCGTCATTACATCCAAATTCACAGTTCAATACATCGAGCACTGTCGGTTTGTACTCGTCACCGGCTTCCATATAACGGATCATTTCACGATATACTTTATCCTGTCCTTCCATGTTCATGATATTCAGTTCCGGATTGTGGTACAGCAGATTTTTCATCAGTCCGCCCGGTTTTGGATAAATTCCACCCTCTAAGCCCTGTTCTACATCAAACTCAAACTCCGAATACAGCTTGACCTGTGGAAGTTTGATATTGTGTTCTTCAAAGTATTCTTTCAGATGCGCCATCGTCACATTATACTGGATCTGCCCCGTCTGCTTGAACTCATCCCTTTTTGCAATACACGGAGAGATCGCTGCAATCTTTCCGGTCCATCCCATGTATTTTCGCATATAGATCGCGGTACAGAGCATCGGACTCTGGATCGGAGAAAGATTCTTTAAAAGCTGTTTTCTATGCTTTACGACATAATTTACGATCACCGCACACGGCTGTGATAAAATCTTTGCATTCGGATGCTGCTCTAAATACCGGATATGTGCCCAGGTACAGATATCTGCTCCAAATGCCACATCATAGACTCCTGCCACGCCCTGATCCCGTAACCACTGCAGGGCATGACGCCAGTTGCCGTCAAATGCAATCTTAATTGCCGGTGCTGCGATCACCGCAATTTTTTCACCCTTTCTCAGATCCCGTAAAAACTCTTCCGTATCATCCTCAAAGGATCTTGCATGGTGGGCGCATGCTTTGATGCAGGCTCCACACTTAATACATTTGCTCTCGTCAATCTCTATGATCAGGTTTCCTTCCTTGTCCTTTTTTGCCCAGTTCGCATCACTGACCGGACAGACACGCACGCAGGAATTACATCCCACACATTTATTCACATCTAAGGTTATTGTACTCATATGTATACCTCCTGTTTTTTTCTTCCCCCATATATCTATACTACTAGAATACCCTTATTTAGAAAATTTTTCAATAAAATACCGCACAATGTGACAAACGTCATATCCTGTGCGGTATTTTTATATTTATATTGATATCTATCTTTATACCTGTATTTGTATCTACACCTGTATGGATCTTCTGCGATCCATCATCTGATGCTTTATGAATCTCTATCTTTCCTCACGGAAATAGGATTCTCCAAGGCTTGCCGGTGGCTGGTTCTCGCGTTTCTTTCTGAAACTTGTAATGATCAGCACGACGATCGTTACCACATATGGAAGCATCTTGAAGATCTCCTGGGAACTTCTCGTCAATCCCGGAATGTAAAGGTAGAGAATATAAAGTGCTCCAAATAAGAAGGAACCCCAGATTGCATTGACCGGTTTCCACAATGCGAAGATAACCAGTGCGATCGCTAACCATCCTCTGTCACCAAATCCGTTGTTTGTCCATGTTCCTCCAAGGTATTCCATAACAAAGTAAAGACCGCCTAAACCTGCAATACCTCCACCGATACAGGTAGCAAGGTATTTGTATCTTGTAACATTGATTCCTGCTGCATCTGCGGTTGCCGGACTTTCACCGACCGCTCTTAAGTTCAGACCCTGTCTGGTCTTATTCAGATACCAGGAAGCTAAGATCGCAAGGATAACAGAAAGATAGGTTAAAAATCCATAGGAGAATAATATCTTTCCAACTACCGGAATCTCACTTAACACCGGGATGCTCTTGCGATAAGCATCTGCAGTTGTTGCTACGGATATCTGACCAACACCGCCTGCCAATTTTGAAATAGAACCTCCGAAGAAGTTACCAAAACCTACACCAAAGGTTGTCAGTGCCAGACCTGCTACGTTCTGGTTTGCCCGCAGGGTAATGGTCAGTACACTGTAGATCAGTCCACCAAAAGCTGCACACAGAACTGCACAGACAAAAGAGATCAGCAGTCCTACCAGACCGTTTGGGTTCTGCGCCGTTTTTTCATAGAAGAAGGCTCCCATCAGACCTGCAATTCCACCCATATACATCATACCCGGAATTCCAAGATTCAGGTTTCCGGACTTCTCAGTGATAATCTCTCCGGTTGCTCCAAAGAGCATTCCCACTGCCTGTCCGATTGCTTTTTGAATAAAGGTAATCAGCACTGTCATTTATTTTGCCTCCTTTCTGTTTTTACGGAACTCTACTTTATAATTGATAAAAAATTCACATCCGATCAGGAAGAATAAAATAATTCCGGTGATAACTTCCGATGCATTCTCATTCAGATTGAACTGGGATGCGATCTGGATCGCCCCTTTTTCCATAAATACCAAGAAGAAGGATACTAAGATCATTGCAAAGGTATTGAATTTTGACATCCATGCAACGATGATCGCCGTAAATCCTCTTCCGCCTGCCGTACTGGTAGAAATCGTATGGCTTGCACCGCTGACCAATACGAAACCTGCAATTCCGCAGATTGCTCCGGAAATTGCCATTGTACGCATGATAACTTTCTTTACGCTGATTCCTGCGTAGAGTGCGGTGTTCTCGCTTTCTCCAACGACTGCGATCTCATATCCCTGCTTACTGTATTTTAAATAGAAATACATCAAAAGTGTGATCGCCATAATGATGATCACATTCCAGCCGTAAGTCCATTCACCCAGTGCCGGAAGCCAGCCTGCCTGTGTCGGTGCATTGATAATGCCGACCGTATTAGAACCTTCCGGGTTCTCCCAGAATACGATACAGAAAGTTACGATCTGCATCGCTACATAGTTCATCATCAGGGTAAACAGTGTCTCATTCGTATTTAAAAATGCTTTAAATACTGCCGGGATCAGACCCCAGACTAAACCTGCGGCAAGTCCTGCTAAAAACATCACAACCAGTAACACACCATTGCTCATCGAATCTCCGCCATAGATCATAACGGCTGCAGCTGCGGCTGCTCCCGCTAAGATCTGACCTTCGGCTCCGATATTCCAAAACCGCATTTTAAATGCCGGTGTCAGTCCGACTGCGATACACAGTAGGATCATCGTATCACGGATCGTCACCCACAAACGTCTTTCCGTTCCGACTGCTCCATCCGCGATCGAACGATATACTTCTAAAGGATTTAACTTTGTCAGTGCAACGATGACCAATGCACATACTACTAAAGAAATTAATACTGCAATAATTCGGATTCCCCATGCTTTTCCAAAAGAGATCCTGTCTCTTTTCGAGATATGAACCAACGGTTCTTTTTTTGAAACTGAATGTTCACTTGTCATGCCTCGGATTCCTCCTCTTCCTTCGTCATCAACAGACCAATTTCCTCTTTCGTGGTCTTTCTTGCATCTACAACACCTGTGATCTTTCCACCACAAAGCACTAATATTTTATCACAAAGTTCTAATAATACATCCAGATCTTCACCAACACAGATTACGGCAACACCGCGTTTTTTCTGCTCATTTAACAGATCGTAAATCGTCAGTGAAGAGTTGATATCCAGTCCACGCACCGGATATGCCACCATCAGTACCGTAGGATCTGCGGAAATCTCACGTCCTACCAGTACTTTCTGCACGTTTCCACCGGAAAGACGACTGACCGGAGTGTTGACGCTCGGTGTGGATACCTGAAGCTGGTCTACGATCTTTTCTGCTAATTCCTTTGGCTCTTTGCGGTTTGCAAAAATTCCACGTCCTTCATTATAACCACGGAGCATCATGTTGCCTGTCATTCCCATGGAACCAACCAGTCCCATTCCCAGACGATCCTCCGGTACGAAGGATAATGCAACTCCCAGTTTTTTAATATCTGCCGGCTTCATGCTCAACAGTTCTTTTTCTTCACCATCTTCTGTAATATAACGTACACTTCCCGATTCCGTCATCTGAAGTCCCGCAACTGCCTCAAGCAATTCTTTCTGTCCGCTTCCGGCAATTCCCGCAATACCGAGGATCTCTCCTCCATAAGCTTCCATCGACGCATTCTTTAATGTCTTTACGCCCTCCTTGTTCACACAGGAAAGATTCTCGATCACCAGACGTTTTACAGGATTCACCGGATCCGGGCGTTCTATATTCAGATCTATTTTTTCACCGACCATCATCTCTGTTAAAGATTCTGCCGTTGCATTTTTCGTTTCTACCGTACCGATATATTTTCCTTTTCTTAAAACCGATACACGGTCAGACAGTGCAAGCACCTCATTCAGCTTATGCGTAATGATGATAATGGATTTTCCCTGATCTCTCATGTTACGCAGTACGGTAAATAATTTTTCTGTCTCCTGCGGTGTTAAAACTGCCGTAGGCTCATCCAGTATCAGAATATTTGCACCACGGTAAAGCATTTTTACAATCTCTACGGTCTGCTTCTGGGAAACTGACATATCATAAATCTTCTGATTCGGATCCAGTTCAAAACCGTAACGTTCGGTCACTTCCTGAATATCCTGAACTACCTTTTTCATATCCAGAACACTTTTTCCTTCTAAACCAAGGATGATATTCTCTGCTGCCGTCAGAACATCTACCAGCTTAAAATGCTGATGGATCATTCCGATCCCCAATGCAAAAGAATCCTTTGGTGAACAGATAGACACCTCTTCGCCGTCCACAAAAATCTGTCCCTCATCCGGGAAATAAATGCCTGATATCATATTCATCAGTGTTGTCTTACCACTTCCGTTTTCGCCAAGGACGGATAAAATCTCTCCATGCTTTACGGATAAGTCCACACTGTCGTTTGCAACAACCTCCCCGAAGCGTTTCGTAATATTTTTTAACTCGATCGCATTCGCCTGTTCCAAAACCAAACCTCCTTAACCTTGAAAGGGATTGCTGCAAAATATCATTTCGCAGCAACCCCTTTGATGCTTTCAAATAGATTGCACTCTATTTATTTCTCTACGCTCTCAATACCATCAATGTTGATAGCAAATGCAGGTGCAGAGTGTAACTCTGACTCGTGGAAGTAACCATCTTTGATGTACTCGTTTCCGTTGTCATCTTTCCATGAATCAAGCTCTTTTCCATCTACTGTAAATGTAGAAGTATCAAATACATGTAAAGAACCATCTTTGATCGCGTCCTCTACTTCTTTTACTTTTTCTTTTGTTCCCTTTGCAATTGCTTTGTCGTTCAGCTCTGTGATCTTATCAGCGCCATCGTCATAGCCTTTGCACCAGTCTGTATCGATCTTTGTACCATCAATTACGCTCTTTACTGCATATGTGTAGTATGGGCCCCAGTCGATGGATGCAGATGTTAATGCCTGTGTTGGAGCAGTTGCGATCATAGATACGTTGTATCCTACGATCGGAACACCTGCTTTTTCACAAGCGGTAGAAGCTCCTGTTGTATCTGCATGCTGAGAAATTAATACGCATCCGTCTGCGATTAAGGACTCTGCTGCTTCTTTCTCAAGGTCAATGCTTGCCCAGCTGTTTGTGTAGATAACTTTCATGGTTGCGGATGGGCATACGCTTCTTACTCCTAAGAAGAATGCTGTATAACCGGATTTTACCTCTGCGTATGGGTAAGCTCCAACATAACCGATCTTTGTCTGGTCTTCTTTGATATCACCATTTTCGATCATCTCGTTTAATTTTAAACCAGCTACAACACCGGATACATAACGAGATTCATAAACTGCTGTAAAGTAGTTGTGCATATTGTCAAGTCCGCTGCTTGCTGCCTGATATCCTGTTGCGTGACAGAACTGTACATCCGGATATTCTGCTGCTGCCTGAAGCAGATAGGACTCATGTCCAAAACTTGTTCCAAAGATAATGTTGCATCCCTGCTCAGCTAAATCCACTGCTGCATCATAGCATGTCTCATCTTCAGGGATCAGAGTCTTCTCGATGATCTGATCATCAGATAATCCTAACTCTTTTTTCATCTCTTGGATACCCTTCATGTGTGCCTCTGTGTAACCTTCGTTCTCATCGCCGATGTAAATTACTCCGACTTTGATGTCTGACGCTGACGTGCTCTTTGCAGACTCTGTCTTTTTGCTGTCAGATGATTTGTCGTCTGCTTTCTTGTCACTGCTGCTTCCGCATGCCATCATGGAAAATGCCATGGCCCCTGCAAGCAGTAATGCTGCAAATTTCTTCATTTCTTTCCCTCCATGTTTTGAGTAAGCAAAAGGCATAGCTTTGCTCTATGCCTCTTTGCATCACCGGTACTTCCGGCTAAGTTTCGTTTATAACACATTGTCTAGTATATCATTAATTTGAAGGTTGTCAATGCTTACGTTCACACTTTTTTTACATTTTTCTACATTCTCTGTCTTTTCCATATTAATATGGCGACGATTGCCGTCAGCGTTTCGGCGATCACGAATGCACTCCAGACTCCCGTTACTCCTAAGAAATGACTTCCGATATAGGCTGCCGGTAATATGATCACTACATATCTCAGAAGTGTAATGACTAACGAGGACATTCCTTTTCCAAGTGCCTCTAATGCTCCCGCGCAGACTACCGATACTGCTGAGATCACAAATCCAAGGCTGATGATGCGTAGTGCTTTTGCACCTTCTGCAATGGTCTGGCTGTTGTTTGTAAACATTCCCATCAATCCCTGCGGCAGGCACAGGCATAACAACATTCCGATGCACATGATTCCTGCGATCAGCTCCAGACAGATCCTGAAAATTTTCCGTACACGCTCTTTTTCCCCTGCTCCATAGTTATAGCTTAACAGCGGACGCATGCCCTGTACAATTCCGTTTGCCGGAAGATAGATAAAACTTTGCAGTTTAAAATAGATACCAAGGATGACTACATACATCTGGGAATATACGGCTAACATTCCGTTCAATGCAGAAATCAGCAGGGATGGCAGTGCCATATTTAAGGTTGCCGGGATTCCCACCTGATACATTCTGACGCTGATCTCTTTTGTCGGCAGCATCTCTTTCATGCGTATCTTTAACGTTACCCTGCCGCTGAAGTAATACCACAGATAATAACCCAGTGTCACGACCCAGCCGAGTCCGGTTGCGACGGCTGCTCCCTGCACACCCATCTTCGGGAAGAATCCGATCCCAAAGATCATCAACGGATCTAAGATAATGTTGGCAATGCAGCCCGCCATCATGCCGGTCATGGTCGTAACCATTTTTCCTTCTGCCTGATACACTTTTTCAAATGTTACACCGACAACTAGAAGTGCCGACATTCCAAAGATGATATTAGCATACGCAATACTCCATGAAAGTACACGCTCATCCTGTGTATACATTCTTAAATATACCGGTGCAAAGAAAAGTCCCGCGATCGTGACTAATATTCCATGCACGGTTCCTAAGAAAATTCCCTGCGAAGTTGCCGTATCTGCTTTTTCTTTTTCTCCCGCTCCTAAATAAAATGCAATCCTTGCATTCATTCCTACGCCAAATCCTACCGTCAGTGCCGTGATCAGATTTTGAAGCGGATAAACTAACGATACTGCCGCTAAGGCATCTTCTCCGATCTTTGCCACAAAAATACTGTCAATGATATTGTAAAGTGACTGCACGAGCATGGACAGCATCATCGGTGTTGACATGGAGAGGATCAATGGCAGCACCGGTTTTTCTTTCATGTATTCCTGGTTCATGTTTCCTCCTGATCTTTTTTCTCATGTGATCCGGGTGTCAAAACTGTATTTTATGAGATCGTTACCTCAAGCTGCACAAGTGAAGTATGGAAGGTTTCTTTTTGTGCAATGGAAATGAAACTCAAGAAATCATGGAGCCCTCTGGCGAACACGATTTCTGCTTTCGGAGGTTCATTGGAATGTTCTGCACAAGGAAACCTGAAATATTTCACTTGTGCAGCTTGTTCGACCAATCTATCTCGAAAATACAATTTTGGCAGCCGGAACGTAATAGGAAATAATATCAAAAAATCTCCCGTTACATAAAAAGGACTATAAATCTACTGTTTGATATCAGAAACAGCAAAATCTATAGTCCTCTTCTTGAGACAAGTTTATTCCGATGTCTATTCTAAGACATTTTCACGTTTTTAGCAAGCCTCTATTTCTTTTATATTGCACCCGTTCCCCTCTAGGAGATATGTGTCATAGCTTTCACAATGCGGGCACTGTTTTCCGTATTTTACGGTTTGATAGGTTTTTCCACAGTTCTCACAAATGGTTACCGCCGGAGTAATCTCTATCTTCAGTTCCGAATTCTTCATGATATCTTCTTTTTTTCGGTAATATGCCCAACAGTCGGTCATATATTCCGGCACGATACCACTGACCTCACCGACTTCGAGGGTGATCCCCCCGATTTCGGTAAGCTGATTCTCTTCTGCAAGAGATTTCAAGGTCTTTGCCATATGAACTAAAATTCCAAGTTCGTGCATACTGTACCTCTATTTATTCTTGTTACCACTGAAAGTAATCTTGATCTTACGTTTCAGAGCATATGGAAGAACCGCTTTCATCTTATCTTCGGATTTCCACATGTTGCTGCACTCCGGTAATTCACGATTTAAGTGGATTGCATCAAATTCACACTGTACGGTACACAGACCACATCCGATACACTTATTCGGATCTACTACAGATGCTCCACAGCCTAAACAACGTGCTGCCTCTGTCTTGATCTGCTCCTCAGTAAAGGTGCTTCTGAGGTCACGGAAGGTGTCTTTAGATACTCCTGATTTCTTGCCCGGTACCTGACGTTTTGCATTGTCGAAAGTCTCAACTTTGATGTTATCTTTGTCAAGTTCGATGAACTGACGTCTGTCACGGGAAAGTGTCAGGCTGTGTCCTTTATGTACGAAACGGTGCATGGATACGCTTGCTTCTTTTCCTGCTGCGATCGCATCAATTGCAAAGCGAGGTCCTGTGTATACGTCTCCTCCTACGAAGATGTCCTCTTCACCTGTCTGTAAGGTTACGGAATCTGCAACGGCTGTATTGTTTCTGTTTAACTCTACCTTGCTGCCTTCTAATAATCCGCCCCACTCGATGGACTGTCCGATGGAAAGGATCACGTTCTCACACTCTACAGTGATCGTATCGTTCTCATCGTACTGTGGGTTAAAACGATGCTCTTCATCAAATACAGAGAGACATTTTTTGAATACGACTGCTTTTACTTTTCCGTTCTCGGTTAAGATCTCTTTTGGACCCCAGCCGCATCCGATCGTGATTCCTTCTTCTTCTGCCTCTTCTACCTCATCTGCTGCTGCCGGCATGATATCGCGGGACTCTAAGCAGTACTGGGATACTTTTGTAGAACCGGAACGAAGTGCCATTCTGGATACGTCAATTGCTACGTTTCCACCACCGATTACTACAGTGTCACCGGAAAGTGCATGTGCATCTTCGCTGATGTTTGCTTTTCTTAAGAACTCTACTCCGGTTACAACACCTTCTGCATCTTCACCCGGAACTCCTGTCTTACGTCCGCCCTGTGCTCCGATCGCAACATAGAATGCTTTATAGCCCTGCTCGCGTAATTGCTGGATCGTAACGTCTTTTCCAACTTCCACGCCGAACTTGAACTCTATACCCATCTGACGTAATACGTCGATCTCTGCTTCGATCACGCTCTTTTCCAGACGGAAGGATGGAATTCCGTTCATCAGCATACCGCCGGCTCTCTGCTCTTTTTCAAAGATGGTTACCGGATATCCTTTTTCTCTTAAGTAGTAAGCTGCGGACATACCGGAAGGACCTGCTCCGATGATCGCCATCTTCTCTGTGAACTCTTTTCCTTCATGGTTCTCAACTTTTGGTACAAATCTGTTTGCACTGTTGATCTCCTGCTCTGCAATGAACTTCTTGATCTCGTCAATTGCAACGGACTGGTCAATGGTTCCACGGGTACATGCATCCTCACAGCGTCTGTTACAGATTGCTCCGCAGACTGCCGGGAATGGATTCTCATGTTTGATGAGTTTTAATGCATCCATGTATCTTCCCTGTGCTGCCATCTTCACATATCCCTGAACCGGAACGTGTGCCGGACATGCTGTCTTACATGGTGCTGTACCTGTATCATAGCAGTTGATACGGATATTATCTCTATAGTTCTTATCCCATTTTTCCGGTCCCCATTTGGTGTTGTCCGGAAGTTCGTGTTTCGGGTATTCGATCTTTCCACCGTCTTTTGTGCAAAGCTTCTGTCCAAGTTTTGCTGCACCTGCAGGACAGACTTCCACACAACGTCCACATGCTACACAATCCTGCGGATTTACGCTTGCGCGGTAAGCGGAACGTGACATATTCGGTGTGTTAAATAACTGAGAAGTACGAAGTGCGTTACATACGCCAACTGCACAGTTACAGATAGCAAAAATCTTGTTCTGTCCATCGATGTTTGTGATCTGATGTACATAACCGTTCTTCTCTGCACGCTCTAAGATCTCCATTACTTCATCATATGTAATGTAACGACCTCTGTTGGTCTCTACTAAGTAATCTGCCATATCGCCGACACCGATACAAAGTTCTCCTTCGATATCGCCTGTTCCCTCGCCTCTGACACGCTGCTGTGTACGGCAGGAACACTGACCTACGGCATATTTGTCCTGATATTTCTTTAACCAGTGAGAGATATGCTCTACGCTGGCTGATTTCTGCTCTGTTGGGATTGCTTTTTCTACCGGGATAACATGCATACCGATTCCTGCGCCCCCCGGAGGTACCATTGGTGTTACTTTCTCAAGTGGAAGACGTGCCATCTGCTCGAAGAAATCTGCAATTTCCGGATGCTCCTCGACCTGTTTTGTATTCATAACCATGAACTCTGCACAGCCAGGTACAAACATTGGAAGTATGTACTGTTTCTCATGCTTTGCATTTTCCCAGTTATACTCGATCAGTCCGATCACACTCATCTCTTTTAATAATTCTTCTGTACGTTCTAAGCTCTTACCGCATTTTTTAGAAATCTCTTCTGCTGTTGCCGGAACACGCACTTTCATAGAAAGGGCAACCTCTGCCATCTCATCTGTAACAACTCCTGCAAGTCCCCAGTACTCCGGATCATCTACCGTAACGGTATGTCCGATTCGGTCTGTGATCTTCTGACCTAATTTTAAAATCAATTCTCTTTGTTCTGCCATCTCTTTTCCTTTCTCTATGCATTCCAATTTTTAACTTCTGTACGAAGCCAGTCAGCCCACTTATCGATTCCCTCTCCGGTCTTAGCAGAGATCGGGATAATTGTAATATTCGGATTTAACTTCTTTACCCGTTCTTCACAAGCCTTCATGTCAAAATCGAAGTAATCCATTGCATCTATCTTATTGATTAAAAGCACATCCACAATACTGAACATCAGCGGGTATTTCAAAGGCTTATCATCACCTTCCGGAACACTCAGTATCATGGCGTTCTTAGAAGCACCTGTGTCAAATTCTGCCGGGCAAACCAGATTGCCGACATTTTCAAGGATTGCCAAGTCTACATCTTCACATCCAAGACCTTCGATCCCCTGCTTTGTCATACCTGCATCTAAATGACACATTCCTCCGGTATGAAGCTGGATTACCTTTGCCCCGGTCTTAGAAATCGTATCTGCATCCACATCGGAATCAATGTCTGCTTCCATAACACCGATACGCATTTCATCTTTCAACGCCTCAATTGTCCGTCCAAGAGTTGTTGTCTTACCTGACCCCGGTGAGGACATCAGGTTTAAAAGGAATGTCTTTTCCTTCCTCAGATCTTCTCTTAAAAGGTCCGCTTCATGATCATTATCTTCAAAGATACTCTTCTTAATCTCGAGAACGCGGAACTTATCCATTCTCTATTCCTCCTTCATCTATGGTACCATCTTCCTGTTTTTCTCTGGTCATACCAGAATAACAGTTTGCTCTTTGCCAAAAGTTTAACACGAATGCTTGAAGTTCGTCAAGGTTAACATTGCACATTTCCGGTATTTTTTTCATATTTTTGCTTGATTTTTTTCTTAATTTCCGTCATAATTTACAATATAATGGTATCTGGAATGTGGTCATACCACAATCAGAAAAGGAAGTGATTTTTACAAATGGAATTTTCAAAACTGAATGCACCTTCATTAAAGGAATTATTTATACAGGAATTAGAGACGATGATCCTGTCCGGAAGACTGATGGTTGGAGAAAAACTTCCGCCGGAACGTGAACTGGCAGAATCCATGCAGGTCAGCCGTGCTGTCGTTAATTCCGGCATTACGGAACTTGCCAGAAAAGGCTTTTTGATCATCAAACCGCGTGTCGGCACCTTTGTTGCTGATTACCGCAGAGACGGTACGATGGATACCCTGATGTCAATCATGAATTATAATGGCGGGATTCTCCGTGAAGCGGAAGTCCGCTCCATCTTAGAGCTTCGTATTGCTTTAGACTCCCTTGCGATCCGGCTCTGGCTGCCGGAAGCTAAAGATGAAGAAATCCATCTGCTAAGAAGTTATGTAGAGGCACTGAAAACCGCAAAAACCACTTCTGAAGCAGCAGAATTTGCTTTTCGTTTTCAGCATGAACTGGCATTTTTATCAGGAAATACCCTGATTCCTTTGATCTTTACTTCATTTAAAGTACCGGTTATTTCACTGTGGGAACGTTTCTGCCGGATGTATGGCATCGAACAGATCTACTCTAACAGCGATACGTTATGCAATTATTTTGAAGCAAGAGACGTAGATAAAGCCACCGAATGGATCTCATCCTTTCTGAACGAGTCCATCGATGGCAAATATACGATTTATTATTAATAATCTGCAAACCGATTGCCCTATAATGTATCGATCAGTTTTTCAAGGACCTGAAGGACTCCGTCCTCTTTCATTGGCGGTGCCGTAAAACGTGCACTGTCGATGACTTCCTGTCTGGCATCTCCCACCGCATAGCTGTAATAAGCGTTTTCAAACATCTGTAAATCATTGATATTATCTCCGAATGTCATCGTTTCTTCCGGTGAAATACCATAGTAGTCCTGTATCATTTTTAAGGAATTTCCCTTATTCGTTCCCTTATTCATCACATCGACATAAGTAAAACCGGAGCATGCAAGCTGCAGGCGGTCCTCCCATTTGGGAACAAAGGTCTTTGCAGTCACTCCTTCTGCATCTGTCGGATGAAAAACCGTCAGTTTGATACAGGGCTCTTTAAGTTCTTCTAACGAATCCACCATACGACACTCATAGAGCATGTTGTCTTTCATAATCTGATAGACCGTCTGATCTAACGGTGAAAAATATGCGATTCCTGCAACGCAGTATGCACATTCACATCCGTTTCCAAGTGCACGCACATCCCGGACTAACTCGTGGGAAGTCTCTAAATCCATTTTTGAAACATATAAGTCTTTATTTTCCACCCGCACATGTGCCCCGTTATCAGCTATATAAAGCAGTTCCTCATGTACCGGATCAAAAAGACGTGCCAGTGCCGGGTACTGGCGGCCGCTTGCTGCCACAAACTTTACTCCCTTATCCAAAAGTGTCCGTGCTGCTGCATAATATCCCTCATGGATCTTCGGTGTACTGATCCTGCAAAGCGTTCCATCTACATCAGTTGCGATTAATTTGATCATACAATCATCCCTTTTTTATAGTGTCCTTTTGTAATTTTATTATACCACAATCTGCCGCATACTCTCCTCTAATTTTTCATAAACTAATAGAAAATTCTTTTTTTCAGGAGTGACTATGTGCAGTATTTCAGGTTTTTTTAACCCTTATGCTGACTACTCTGCGAATCAGGCAGAATATCAGCAGATCCTTAAACAGATGACAACCGTTCTCTTTCACAGAGGTCCTGATGAATGTGGCTTTACCCTCTCGAAACGCTGTGGTCTTGCCCACACCAGATTGTCCATTATCGACTTAAAGACCGGCTCCCAGCCGATGGTATATGAAACAGGCGGATTTTCGTATCAGATGATCTTCAATGGTGAGATTTATAATCTGCCGGACCTAAAACAGCAGCTTGCTTCTTTGGGCTATACTTTCCGTACTACCTCGGATACGGAAGTTCTGCTGTTGTCTTTTTTAGAATACGGTCCTGACTTTGTAAAACAGGTAGACGGTATCTTTTCATTTGCCGTATATGATGAACGTCACGAAACGATTTATCTCTTTCGTGACTATTTTGGTGTTAAACCGCTGTTTTATACCTTTTTAAATGACACCTTGATCTTTTCTTCGGAAATCAAGGGATTGTTCTGCTATCCCGGTGTCGAGGCTGCCGTCGATTCCGATGGTTTAAACGAGATTTTTTCCCTTGGACCTGCAAGAAGTCCCGGCAGTGCAGTCTTCCGTAATATCCATGAATTAAAACCGGGCTTTTATCTGTCGCATAACCGCTATGGCACGCAGTTTACAAATTACTGGCGGCTCTCTTCGATGCCGCATCGCGATTCCTACGAAGATACGATTGAAAAGACGCGTTTTCTTCTGACCGATGCCATCCGCCGTCAGCTTGTCTCGGATGTTCCGGTCTGCACGTTCCTTTCCGGCGGCGTGGATTCGAGTGTTGTTTCGGCAGTATGTGCCGCAGAACTTAGAAAAAAAGGGGGACAGCTGACTACATTTTCTTTTGATTTTAAAGACAATGACAAATATTTTAAGTCCAACAGCTTCCAGCCGTCCCAGGATGCTCCTTTTGTGAAAAAAATGGTGGATTTCCTAAAGAGCAACCATCACTATCTGACCTGTGACAACCGGACGCAGGCGGATCTGCTCTATGAATCGGTCGATGCCCATGACCTCCCATGCATGGCAGATATTGACTCTTCCCTTCTCTATTTTTGCAGGGAGGTCAGCAAGAGCCACAAGGTCGTGTTGACCGGCGAATGTGCGGATGAAGTCTTTGGCGGCTATCCATGGTTCCACCGTGAAGAATTCTTAAAGAGCAATACGTTTCCGTGGACTCCGTCGCTTACCCCAAGACAGTCCCTGTTATCCGGTTCACTTCTTGATGCCTTACAGATGGAAAAATATGTGCAAAAAATCTATGATACTTCGGTATCTGAAATTGCGGTTTTGCCGACCGAAGATGAAATCGAGTCGAACCGCCGCAGGATCGGTTACTTAAATATCCGTTATTTTATGCAGACTCTTTTAAACCGCATGGACCGCACCAGCATGCATTCCGGTTTAGAAGCCCGTGTTCCGTTTGCGGACCGCGCTCTTGTAGAATATATTTTTAATATTCCGTGGGAAATGAAGGCAAAAGACGGCACCGTGAAAAATGTGCTCCGACAGGCTTCTAAGGGACTGCTGCCGGATGATATCCTTTTCCGCAAAAAAAGTCCTTATCCGAAGACTTACCATCCTGCTTATGAAGCACTGCTTTGTGAACGCTTAAAGGATGTCCTGTCCTCCGCAAACGAACCGCTCTTACAGCTTGTGGACAAAGAAAAAGTGCTGCTTTTCTTAGATCATCCAAAGGACTACGGTACTCCATGGTACGGTCAGCTTATGGCAGGACCGCAGATGACTGCTTATCTGTTGCAGATCAACTACTGGTTAAAAAAGTATCAGGTTACGATCCTTTTGTAAATGCTTCCTATAGAGCAAAAAATCCCCACCATTCTCAAATGGTGGGGGGTATTTTCTGTTCTGATTTCTAGTCTTCTTCCTCAGATTTGCTCTTGGATTCTTCCATCTTATCGATAACTGTTGTCAGATTCTTTAATGATTCTTTGATAGACTTATTGATCGTTCCTGAACTTGTTGCTAAGTCTCCCACTTCTTTTGCAACTACGCTGAATCCTTTTCCGAATTCTCCGGCTCTTGCAGCTTCAATGGATGCATTCAGTCCGAGGATTCTCTGACGGCCTTCAATCTTATCCAGTTCACAAGACTTGCCGTTGATCTCACGGATCAGGTCGGATGCCTTATCAATCTCCTGATCAAAGATTAAGATCAAGTCTTCGTCTTTTTTCCGTACATACTGGGAGTTCACAACGATATTGACTACCTCGTCTAACAGTTTTGCTGAAGCACGGATCTCTTCCTCTGTTCTAACGGTAATCTCCTGTAATGCTTCGATATATTCATCCGGATCGATTCCAAGCTCTACAGCAAGATTACGGAAATGTTCTTCGTCCGGTGGCTGTGGTAATACCTGTCCTCCGACTAATTTTCCGATAAAATGATCACCGATCTTGATATCCGCGGTAAAATCTATCAGTCCTGCATGGCAGAAATATACTCCCTGACCTTCCTGATCACATTTTACACATCGGCGCAGTCCTTCCTTTGTTCCTCTTGTGTATTTCATACAGAAGTCTTTCCAGCCGATCGGGTCCATCATATATTCGCCCTTTTCATCTACAGCAATAATTCCAATTCCCGTTGCAGTGGACCAGTCTGTCAAAATCTGAATCAATACATCCATGTCAAAAAAATCTGAGATATTCATGCCCATGCTTCATCCTCCGTTCCATAACTTTCTATTGATTCCATTATACTACGACAGCTTAGGAATTTCAAAAATATTTTTCTCTTTTTCACCTTTATGTCATTATGCCATATTTTTCTCTTCTTTTTTGTGTATTTTGTCTATGGCTTCCATGATTTTTGCATCAAAAAGGAGAGCGTACCATCGGTTGCAGCTGTCTGCCCTGCAATGCTGCTTTTATTGTCTCCGGTATCAGCTCTACATGTGCGATCATGGATTTTGGTTTTTTTTCATAATTATCCTGACCAAACGGCACAAGGTAGATGTTTTTCATATTCGCTAACATTCCAAGATTCTGAAAATTAACCCCTAATGCATCATTCGTAGAAACCGCAAGGATCAGCGGTCTTTCGTTTCTAAGGTGTGCTTTTGCCGCCATTAAAACCGGCGTATCGGTAATGCCGTTGCAGAGTTTTGCCATGGTATTTCCGGTACAGGGTGCGATGACCATTGCGTCTAAATTTCCATTCGGTCCGATCGGCTCTGCCGCCTGTATGGAGCGTATGCCCATATGCCCTGTGATCTTTTCTATCTCTTCCATAAAAACTTCTGCTTTTCCAAAACGGCAGTCTATGGTCTGTACATTTTCTGAAAAGATCGGTATGATGTCCATGCCATCTTTTGTCATTTCCCGTATGATCTCTTTTATTTTTTCATGGGTACAAAAGGAACCGGTTATTGCAAAACCTATCTTACAGCTTTTTTCCGTCTCCATATGCTCCTCCTATCTGCACTGCTCTACGATATATTCATGCAAAATTTTTGCCGATGTCTTTGGTGCATATTTTCCCGGAAGTCCCGGACAGAGCTTCGCCCGGATACCGTGGCACTGACAGTAGTCATGATCCACTCCGCCCCCGCCGGATGCGATATCTATGATCGTCGCTCCTGCCGGAAGTTCTTTTAACGCAGCTTCCTCCCACATCCTCACCGGAACCGTGTTGAATATAAAGCGATATTTTTCTGCCGTATGTTCCGTCAGGATCTCTTCTATATTTTGAACACTCCGACAGCCACTGATTTCTGCAATGGCTCTTTTTTCCGGTTCCTGCTCTAATACAGTGACTTCACACCGCATCCCGCAGAGCCGGTCTGCAAGGACTCTTCCGCATCTTCCATATCCTGTTACTAATACTTTTGTGCCATACAGGGTCTCATCCGAAAAACAGATTGCCTCGGCAATTGCTCCTTCTGCCGTCGCAACTGCATTTTTTACGGCAATCGTCTCTTCTTCCATATAATCATAACAGCTTACGCCTTTTTCCATACAGGCATCCTGAAAAAACTCCGGGAGATTACCGCCAAAAACACGCTGTCCTTTCTGAAGCTGGCATATCATCTGTTTTAAATCTAATTTTGCGGTCACTACCGGAAGCAGTACCAGTTCATATTCGCCAAGTTCCCGGCATTTTTCTTCGCAAAGCGTAACCTGACAACCATCTTCAAGTAACATCCGTGCAAGATACTGCTGCCTTGCATCCCGGTTTTTGACACATAATACGTTTTTTTCCATATAGAAACGCCTCCCATAGTTTCAGTATATGAAACTATTCAGAAGGCGTTCCTTGTAAGATCTTATCGCGTTTTTCCCCAAACCATGTTGTGATGACGCCAAGCACGGAACCGACCAGCACTGTACTGCCTAACATCATAAGAAATCGTATGACAGATCCGCAGTTTGTAGTGCAGGGAATTTTCCATGGTGACTTGCTCCTTTTTATGGGATGAAAGTTGATGGGCAACAATTGTGTTTTATTGCATTTTTACTGATATACTAATTGTTTGTATACTAACTATTTTACCGGTTTATTATAGTAGAATGAAATGTCAAGGGGTGGAAAAAATTGAATATAAAGAACCCCGGAAAACCTTGATTTTCCGGGGCTTTGAACCATTTTGATATAGTCTGGGCAATCGATTAACGTTTGCTGAACTGTGGTGCTCTACGAGCTGCTTTGAGACCGTATTTCTTACGCTCTTTCA